>Ga0116227_10000795_pt1 | contig 65423 bp, 44 predicted proteins | sample S1TSphgellanicum_FD_89693 | JGI IMG/M metagenome (GOLD analysis project Ga0116227, IMG submission 89693) | Host-associated microbial communities from peat moss isolated from Minnesota, USA - S1T2_Fb - Sphagnum magellanicum MG | ecosystem: Host-associated > Plants > Peat moss > Unclassified...
AACTCGACCCTCTACCCCTTTCTAGAGTTGGAAGCCGGGAGCGTGCTACCAAGTTCAACTTTTCGCAACTTGACTTTGTGAAACCCTCAAGTGGGTTTCACCCCGTGACTTGGGAGCGCGTCAATCCACTTCTTATGTTATGCTCATAGCAACAAATGCATTAGAACCCATGATACAATTTGTGACACCTTTGTCGCCATTACATGAGATGTTGGTTTCCACGTGAGATAAGAACAATTACATGTGCTTCCTTCAACCACATTCAATTCTTCTTGTTGACAAATCGACATTGTGTTTACCAAAAATGGCATTTGTAGTTTAATCGATGTTGTCATTGTTGACCCAATATGAATGGATTTATTTCCTTGATCTTGTGCAACTCAAGGATTTGTTGCCTTTTATGTAGTTCAAGCCAAGGAAATGAGCTATCGCAACTGGCACCCCAATGATCAATTCCTCCCCTTAATAATTGAGGTATGTGGTTGCTTACACAAACATGCTAATGTGTTTTTACACGACTGTGTCAATGCCATTTGGAGTTTAAAAGGGACAAAAAAACTTTCATCTTTCTGCCTTGGTCACTTTTTTTCATAAATTTTTTTCGATCACATTACAAAGGATGCAAGCATCTTCCATCTTAAGTCGGGCAGTAGCCGTAGGTTTAACTTCTTGACTTCCATCCTTCAAAACACACCTCCCATAACCATGACTAATCTATTGCAATCCGTCAATTTTTGACATATAAATATGGCCAACCTTTCACAGACGGTCGGTTATGGACATGGAGAGATTTTCACAACTACTTTGAGCCAACTTGATGTCCTATCACTTCTCCCTTCTTTTTATATTTTACTCCTTGTACAGTTCCCTAATCTATGGTGTGTTTCTTAATAAAGCTTTATAGGTCTTTGATGAGGTCCTCATTTGTGACACCAAGGAAGGCATTGGTATGTGGCATTATGTCTTCAACCTTGGTTCCCAGGGTGTAATGCCCCGACAGAAGGGGCATCCCTAATACATTTTGTTCTATGTGGCATCCATTAATGTGGATTTGTGGAACGCAAAGCCAGGGTGTAGGCCTTACCCAAACAAGGACCTGTGCAAGGTGGAGTCTTGGGTGGGCCTGATCTTAACAAATCCTATGGTTGAGGGCTTTATCATGTGGAAAGACCTGCACAATATTTTTTCCCCTCAAAAATATTTGGCAAATACACTGGAATTGAAATAAAAAAGGAGGCTGAGTGTTTCTAGAATATGAAACACGAGCTCCTACAAGAATTTCATTTTTTGGAAACACTCAGCCTTCACAAATGAAAAGTTATGGTGGGGAATGTGTGTCCTCCAACTACACTAGAGCAATTCCTACTAGGTAGTTCTGAATATGTAGACTATCTATTTGCTTGTTTCATTGACTCAATACAGGTTGAAATGAGTAGAAGTTATGTTAGTTTCTTTCTTTCATTAAGTCTAGGGTAATATCCTAGGAGTGGGGCATTCCCCAAATAAGGGTCACAAGAGCCCAGCTTGGGAATGCGCTACTCTGATGGCCCTCCTATCTAAAAGCCAAGCAAACATTCTTTTTAGCCCCTTACACCAAAAAGGTCCAGCATAAAAAGGGAGGCTATTAATTTTGGCAACGCCTTCCGAAAACTTAAAATTGTGACATTTCTGAAAGGAAACTCCATGTTTTAAACTTTAATTAATCTTGCAAGCATAAAATAATTTTGTTAGTCTCAAAGTTTGATGAACAAATTCTCAATGTTGCAATTTTCTTTTTGTGCTTCTCAAAACCTTGGTTTCTTTTTATCTAGTAAATCATATTTTTATCAAGAAAGTTCTATCATTTGAAGATTATTCAAACTAGTGTTATTTAAAGGCTGTAGTTCAGTTATGTTGAACCCAACAACATTACATTTAATTGATAGCATTGGTTCTAGTTTAATGCTCTTTCAATAACATCTCAAACTTCAAAGTATTGCATTTTTCTCTCTTGTGAATCCTGCCATGGTGATGAAGACTTCATGCATGTGAATTACAAGTCCATTTCATTTTAGTTTTCTCCATCGTCACAATAGCTTTGTACATTAGGATTCACATTAGTTGTTCTTTTATGGTAAAATGGATTGACATTTGAATACAAGTTGGAAGCTTTGTCATTTAATCACATTTTTTCTTAAAGCATCTCCACCATAGTAGGTATATATGTTTATTAGCAATATTTGAACCGGGAACATCTTTTAATTAGTGTTAGACTGTATGAAAATGAGTTTGAGCTAGTAAAAATGTACAAAACATTGTGCCATCTTAGGAGCACTTGTAAATAATGTGATTGTCACTAATTTGTCGACCATAGTGACTCATCACAAATTGAATGCTATTGATTGGCCAGACACCGTCATTGACCAACATGACATTTAATTGGTCTCTCAAAATGTGTAATCTAATATTTGCTCTTTATGGGTGAGTGAGGGGTGAACATTAACCCCATAATTTGGATGTGATAAATGGAGGCTAGCACCTGGAAAGTAATGTTATGCTATGGTGGACAATCGAGATGCTCTTAATGTGTTTTCCAGAAAAGGACTTTGTAAACAAGGAACAAGTTGTGTATTATCGATAAGATGTCGTAGTGTAACTAATCCTAAATTTGACATTGATGTATGTAGTTAAGAAAAAAGGTGAAGAATTTGGACATTATCTATAGCAACAGCCAAGTATGATTTAATTTTCTTGATCTTCGTAAGGAATAGTTTTTTCCAAATGTGCACATACATGTAACATGCAGATTGGGTGAAGCAGCAACCCACGTTGGTACCATTGTAAAAATCCTTAAATCCATTTAAATTATTTCTAAATATTACAAAATTCCCATGTTTCAGACTAAATCAGGGTCTTTGAGTTCAAATCTAACATTGTTTGGGCTTAATATTGCCACCAAGAGGCCTCACTAAAAAAAGGTCAAGGTTTTAGGGTGCTGTCTGACCCTGGCTTGTAATATACATCTGGTTTTATCCTTGTATTTATTACCTTCCATGGCATAGTGAGCCAATTTTAATTCAAAACTTTCTCTTGTTTTGAAAAACTAATCTGACCAGCTGGTTTCTACTTGATACAGAGGTCTCCTAATATAATCTAATTAATTAGGTTTTAACGAGAAACCTCGCAAGCCCCACTCTTCCATTTTAGAAGGAGATCCCTTTCTCAAGTTAAGGGACCTTTCACCATTTGCATTCAAACCTCAACATACATACTTGCCTTGTTTAACCTATTTTTGGGCCTACAACCCCCAAATTAGGGGAAGCAAATAGGAGCGGGCCTTCCCATTTATGTAATGATTTTTCTTTATAGGGCTCATTCATAGTCAAGGTTCCAAAAAAGAATGGTTAATTCTAAAATGATTGCAATAGAGAATTTCAGATCTTCATAATGTTTAATATATTACAATTATGGTGTAGACGTGTTGTGTCTCCATGATTAGAACATTGAGAAAATAAGCTTTAAAAAATCAATAAATATTGGATGTTGTGTAAAAGTCTTTTTGATTTTGATTAATTTTATGGTTAGTTGTTCATATTACAATTTTTTGTAAAGGGATGTAAAAAGAATGCACAAAAAAATGCAATTGATTTCAAATTTTTTTTACAAGAAAAATATGGTTTCCTTGATGCAATTACATGTTTAGAAGGTAAACTTGATGAAAAAAATATATATATAAAAATTTCAAAATTTTGAAATTTTGAAACAAAGGGTTGCAAGGAAAATGATTCTTTTTTAAAAATCATTTCACTAGTTGTTTATATCCATTTAATTCAAAATTTCTAAATCTAGATGCAAATCACATGTGTAAAAACTAATCATGTCAAAAAAAACATGTTTAGTTGATTTTAGAAACTCATTTAAACATTTTTTATGTTTTTGATTGGAAACTAAAATACTGATCCACAATTAATACATGTGCATGTCAAAAATGACAACCATCACATGAATTATGTTATCTTGGACTATTCAGTTTTCTCATTTAAACTTGCTCCATGTAAATGTTGAACTTGTAAAAGGTAACCCTAAACAAGTCCTAAATCATTTTTCCCTTTTTTTTGAACCCCAACTATGAATGAACCTTATAACCTTTTCTGCCTCTTTGTAGATCCCTTGCTAAGGACAACACAAGTTAGTCTCAAGGGTATAGCTGACCTAATTTGGGCCACATGACTATTATGCAAACCCATATGACTATTATGTAAATCCATGAAAACCGTTAGCCCAGTACAAGTCATTCTGACCTTTGCACTGCCTGTTCGGAATTCAGTCTCGCCCTAGGGTGCTTGCCCAGATTGAACATCAAAGGCACCTCATGAGACACAATGGCCTGTACCCGCACACTCCATAATTATTCATTTGATGGGGGTGGGGGGGAGAAGTCTTCATGGATAATGATCTTGATATTCTTGTAGGAGATTATACAGAAGTGATTTCATAAATCTTTAGATTTAAGTTCTGGGAAAGCTTGAATTTTGAGTATTTTTTGTAATGAAAATTCAACTAAAATTTTACAAAAACTGGTTTTAGAGCGAGAAACGAATAGGGTCACTGGGTCACGCTTGCTCCAGTGACACAGGCAACACCAGTGAGGTATTTGTAATGTTTAGAACAAATTTTGTTGGGTTACCATATGTATTTTATTGTGAACTTCTCCAATGAATCAGACTTTGGTTAGCATTTTGATTAGCAAATCAAGAATATAAAAAAATATCAATGGAACATAATGACATCTGATGAAATTTTTATATTAATAGAACAAAATGACATCCGGTGAAATTGACAAAATCTTATCTTTTGAAAAAATAAAATTGATTACAACAAAACTATCATGTCTACACAAAATAATTTAATCATCATCACTGGTAGTGATGAAGCAACGCGGAGCTCAAATGTTTAGAACAAATTTTGTAGGGTTACCATGGTACTAGTGTAGATAACGTTCACCAAATGCTATTAGGAATCCTAACCCAAGGCCACAATTCTCAAGAGTCAGGATGGTTTGCAGTTTTTTTACATCACAGAAGAGTCAAGACTTAGTTAGGCCTAGTGAGTGAGAAAGAAAGGCAGGAACAAAAGAAGAAAGACATTCCTTTGGGCACCAGTTATGTCTTATTAACTGACAGTCAGGGGATGTCCAGAGTCCACCTACCAGAAATGCATTAAAGAGGAGCACCTGGTTTTATGCTGACGGTCATGACACGATCGAGAGAGAGAGAGAGAGAGAGAGTTCTGATCGTTCATGCCGAAGAAGAAGAGGATCTTGAAAAATTGGAAGTGCCAGCGATTCTCAGTCTGAAAATAGCATGTGGATTTAAACTCCAACTGCCCTGGTTGCGATTATCTTACACCTGTATCTGTGACCAGTGACCCACACTCGACCCCAAACTGTTCACGACTGTGCATGATTCTACCCCTTTAGATTTGGTTTCTATAATTTGCACCTGGCCGCGTGCCTTGACAGTCTAGAGATCTAGAGACGAGCAGCGCAAATTTGTGCCAAACTGGTCCGGTTGTTTTTGGAACTCAACAGTCTTGTGTGCAGAACATTGTCCAGCAAAAGCACGACAATCTTGCGAGCGACGCGGTGGGGCCTGCGCCATTTGCATCTCGTCTGACGTTGTGACCTCTTACTGTACATTGCTAAGTTGACAGCGTCCACGGTTGGAGATTGCACTACCTCAAAGGCCAATCCCAACATTTGCGGTTAGTTATTTCCGCATGATTAGTGCATCTACCACTCTTGTAATGGCTAGTTCTCTGGATATTTCGAAGGAAGTATGATTATAGAATTTTCGAATCGACACTATATATAAACCTTGGATTAATCCAGAGCTTTAGTTTCACAAGAAGTTTTTGTACAACTCCCTGGGAATGTTCCAAAACTCCCTATCTTGCACAATTGAACCCTGTTACTCGCATTTTTAGTCTACTCTTGGAGGTAAAGTTAGACAATTTTCCCATAAAGGAATCATCCAAGAGCTCCAGCTTGTGCATCTAACACTCTTGTAATGGCTAGTTTTCTGGATGTTTTAAAGAAAGTATGATTTTAGAATTTTCGAATTGACACTATGTTATTCCAGAGCTTTTTTCCATGGCCACTGGGTTTTTAGTAATTAGATGTTTCTAATCAAGGCCTGGGACTCTTGAAGCAGAGTAGCAAATTAGACATGCAGAAGGATAAGGGACTCATGAAACAAACAGCCTCACGCGAAGTGCGGTATATTTATGGAACTAACTTCGAAGATTTGTAATTCTCCAGTTCACCAGAACGGGCTCATGTGACGAGAGTAAAAGTCGAATGTGAAAACTCTGTAGTTAGTAGATTAAACTGCATACATCAAGCTTCATTCCAGAAGCGGCGCAACTAGAGATTTGACGTTCTCTTAACTTTGCGATGCAGGAGCACGACGCCTGGGATCAGATCCTAACCCTGCAACATGATCTGCGCCGCTGCCACTTCCCTCCCCTCTCGCTATATATTCTGGCTTCCACTTTCACATTTCTCCAAAGCAAACTTCACCTTCTCCCTCTCTCCTTGCGCTCAGGCTGTCGCCGCCGCTGTCGCCGCCGCTGCCGCTGTGCTTTCGACACAACAAGTTTACCATCTTAATGCGACGGATTGCAGTGTCAGTAGAATCTCATCTTTTCCTTGCAGCATCCGCACATCGATGCAACTAGAGAAAGGTAAAACAACTACCGTTGACATGACTAGCAGAAAGAGCCGAACCGATCGATAGCTTCTTCGGCGCAGCGGCCATATCTCTCAGTTGATCAGCCAGCACTTGCTGTTCCCTGCGTCATCGTCATCGGTGGGCGATGGAATGTCCAGCTGCTGTTAAAGCGAAGGAGATCCTCAACAGAAAGGTCTCCTAATGCCTGACGTTGCCAGCGTAGCGGAGGGACCTAGTGAGAAATTCTCTTTGTACTGACCACCAAGAGAGTTTGTGGAACACTGCTGTGAGGAATGCCGCATGGCCCGGATCTTGGTATTTGGTGTAATCATCCTGCTCCATGGGTTTGTTTACATGCCAAGCTTCGGACCAGGCTTCATTCCCCTCAGCAGGGATCCATTCTACAAGAAGTTTCGGTTTGATGCAGTGAGGATCTCAGGGATCAGGCCCTTACATGCACATATTGATGCATTGAGGGAATCACCGTGCAGCACCCGTGACATGAGTCTGTTTTGTCAGTCTTGCACTTTGACCACTTCTAGCTCTTGCTGTTTATGTGTTTTAGATCTTCTAACCTTCGAATTTTCTTTCTCAGGCAACGATGTGTTGTAGATCGGAATATTCTTCTTAGAGATTTATCTAGCCGCTGATCTCTGGAAGGCACGGTCACCTGTTCTCTAGCTTCTGTTTCTCAGGATTCTTGCAAGAGATGCAGAAGCCGATGTTGGTACAACATCTGATTCTTTCAAGGTTCCCCTGAAAGGTCATGAAGCAATTTCTACAGTCTACTGCCATTCCAAATCCCTGTGATGGATAAGAGCAAATTCATCATTTGAACCCCGAAAGGAAAGAATCCGAGACTGCGACAAAAGAGGTGTGAAGTTTGCAATTTCTTGATATTGCTCCTTTCAATGGCTGAAGTATAAGATGTGAATTGATTTTGTGACAAATATGCGCTCAATGTGCTGTCCGAAACAGTCTCACTCGCGCAACAAGTATCCAGATGCATGTCTTTCTCATGTGGCTGTCTTTCTCAAGCGCATGGGTGAAAATAGTTACCCGTGAACGAAGAAATTCTCAGGTAGAGTTCCAATTGCACGAATGGCGCAACAGCGCTCTCAACAACATTACTAGCTGATGTTCAAGTGAAGCTCTGCTGTGCTCCGATTCGGTAGCAGCAAGCGATTTGAATTGCCGCCATCCTAAATTGAAGTATCGTTCAGTTCTTAGACGACAAAATGGTCGAGCAGGGCACGGTGCCCTGGGGAAGAAGAGTAAAGATGGTGCGCCTACACGTAATGCCGGTGCGCTTACCATTTGATGGGAGAGTTCTGAAGTATGCTGTGAGATCACTCCACAGTCTATCACCCTTCTTCTGGTTTCGCTCACGCAGATGAGTGAAAAGGTGCAAAGATCTTCCTGACACTGAATTAGTACCTAAGTCATCCTACAAGTAATTTCTACAACTGCGTCTGTCGACAAGAGCTCTCCATCCTGTAACTTCTGCTAATTGTGGACGGGCGCAGCTTTTGTTGATCCCATGTGCAGGTCCCCAGCAGTGTTCCTTCAAAATAGAAAGAGCGGGAAGTTGCACGTAGCCGACTTTGGGCACGCTTATTCCTCTGAGACATGGAATGGCTTCAACAATTCTTTGGTTGAGTTCTGCACTTCACAGTTGTGACTCAGGGTCCATGATATCTTGTACGTGGTAGGAACTATGTCCAGGTGTTGCGCAAAGTTGGACATGCCGCTTGCTGTGCGTTTCAACTACAGGCTGCAAAATTGAGCTCTCGAAAAGCTTTCCCACGACAATAAATTCTGAAGTTCGAGAAAAAGCGGCTCCAGCTTGGAGCTTTCACTTGTGAGTCGTGAGTGTGCATTCGGAACAAGGACCTATCATAAACTTCAACCTTTATTGAGCAGCAAAAGTTTTGAAGTTCCTAGTTCAGACACAGACCTATGACTGAATTTCTTTGTCGAGGGACTTCTCCGTGTGGCGACAGTGAACAATGCAAAAATACATATCGTTCCTCATGTCTCTCATTCTTTGACTCTTTGTGACGTCCCTCTTTCTATCTTCTGCTCGGACACCATTATAACATTTGTACTCATGCTATGATTGTTGCTGTTTCCGTAGCGCCGTCGAGCCGTGCAAGGTGCAATTGAGATAGTTGCTGCAATATCAAACCAGCAAGGATCGATAGCAGCTCCCCTAGCTTCTCATTTACCACAACATTAAATGACCTGCGTTGTAGGCTGGTTCATCCTCACACCATGTTTTCTTTTGAAATGCTTCGAGCTCGCTTTCTCACAAACATCTCGCTGTATGCCTGGACGAGAATTTGCTCGCTCAAGCCTCAGCGGCAACTCCCTTTCTTCACGCTCAAAAGTTTCGGAAGCCATGACTCACGATCTCAACTAAGGTTGAAGCAGGAATGACACTGTTCAAACAACAACAGAACACAAAACACTGGAAAGAACCGCGAGACACCTCTAGTGTTGTCCATCCATCATCATATGTTCTGTGATTGTTTTTTTTGTGTAAACCTTGGAGAGGTAGAGGAAAATGGACGATGGTTGCATTACCGAGAGAAGAGCTGCAGGTCAGAGCAGCCTGCAAGTTGACATTTAGATGGACACGAATTGAATGTGTTCACTTAGATGCAAGCACCGTGCATGACGACAAAGTAACAATTGTCCTCTCGACAGATTATATGCATTCTCACCAGTTCCTGTGGTTTGTAGCAGGCGGCCTACGTACGACGAACTGTGGAGAAACGGTGTGCTGGAAGAAGATCTTTGCAGATTCTTTAATGCACTGAAGGAAAAACAAGTCGGAGAATGTTACTGAATATGATTGTCGTACACACCTCTTACGGCAAGTTCAAACTTGCAACTTGTAAATTCAAAATAGGAAATGTTGATGGTAACACCTGCTGAAAGTTCCTCCTAAGTGCAGAACCAAATGAAAACTACATCGTTCTTTAGTCTCTCCTCAGTCCCTTGCAGGCAGAGCAAACAAACGAATGGAAAGGTAATGAATCCTAAACAGCCTTGCTTTCATTCCAAATTGTACCTAGTTGATGAGGATTCCTACAAGGCTGTTGCATTCAAATCACATAGCGCATGTGAATCAGCTGCCGCCGCGCCTTTTTTTCTCCAATTTTGTCATGTAGCAGCCCATTGGCAAATCATTCACTATTGAGCCACACTTGGCTATGAACACAATATAAAAGTGAAAACATTAAAGTATCCTTTTATGTTGAATTTAGCGATTTATGTAATTAAAAAAAAAACATCGGCTGAATATAAGATTAAAAAAAACTATCTGTAATATCAAAAAGAAATGTTGTTTTGCAAACACATCTGAGAGCTGAAATTACTCCTAAGCTAGCTCATAAATGAGGTTTCAAAGTGCCCTGATTTTTTTGTGACAAAATTTCGCCATTTTGTGAAAACTATTTTTTAAAAAGAATATAATGTGAAAATCCAAAAAAAATCCAAAAGACGAAAAAAAATCTGAAAATTTGCCAAAATTTGGATCAAAATATAACATGAAAGGATGCATCAAAATTTTCTACCTTCATGTTCTGAATATCATCAAATTTGGCTAAATTTTCTTATGGATGATCATCACTTGACCAACATCTCAAAACTAGGGACAAAAAAACATTTATTGTGTGCTACCCCTTTATGATCTTAACATTCTGATCGGTGAATTCCACTGAAGTGCACAATTATCATGGTTGCTCATTCTTCATTGGTTGGGAATTTCAGTGTATTTCATTGATTAAAACCTTAACCAAAATATCCACAAAACAATAAAGTTATCCTTAAAATATTAACCTTGTTTTTGGTTCCCTTTTTCACTCTGAATTCTTTTTCACCCATAAATGTTTATTTACAACCAAAATAGACTCATAGGAATAGTTTTCTCATAAAGAAGGATGAAAAATAACATTAGTTTCATGAAATGACAAATTTTATTGCATAACATTCATCACAATGATAACAAAAATGAAACCAAAACCAAAACTTAGATTACCATTCATTTTATCACCAACTTAGGATGGAATAGGAATTTTGAGCCATATAAATTACCAATGTTTTTATTTTTTTATAAAGGATCCATCTCACCTTGAGTTCCCATTTGTTGATGGGAAAATTGCATCTCTTCGACTTGAAAGTGTCCTTTCACATATATCTTTAATGCCCAATCAATAATTTCTTTCAAAAAGCCCTTTAAACACAACCAAGAGATTTTGATTGAAGATTACTTTGATTTCAATTCTTCACACTCACTTAAAATTCTAATTTTTTTTTATTTATATAGCAATTGGATGTCAACAAATGTAATTATAAAAAGGGATGGAGCTAGCATGTATAATTACCAAATTCAAATGAGGTTTCAAATTGCACAGTTCCTGTGTTGTGAGTTAGGGTTGGAATGAACCAACAGCCACCAATGCACCAATTCATGATGAGGCTGTTCAAGCTATTTTAGGGATGAACCAAAAACACATCTTCCCCTGCCCAAGGTTTTTGGTTTTTTCAACCTATTTTTTGCCCCAAAGTTTTTCCCTCTTACCTACTTCCCCCCTCCTACCTACCTCACCTCATTTTGCACTCACTCCAAAGTCAAAGCTCAGGAAAGCTTGGCAAGGCAAAAGAGGGAGGGCAAAACTAGGAGCCAGAAGTGGGAGGGCAAAAATGGAAGCTAAGACAACACGCTTGAAGCGGGAGCCAAAAATGAGAGGGCAAAATGAGAGCTTGAAGGTAAGCTCCTTCCCTTTTCTTCATTTTTTTGGGTTGTTTTCTTGCATGGTGTTGTTGCAACAAAGAAGGCGATGGCAGCTTGTTGCCATCGCCTTCTTCTCCATGTTTGAGGGAAAAAAAAATGACTGTAATGCGCCGTTGTCTTCGTATGTGGTTTTGTTATAGTGAAGAAAACAATGGCAACAAGTTGTCATCACCTTCTTCTTTGTGTTTGACAACAAGAAGAAGACAACGATAATGCGTCATCGTTTTTTTCTATGGTGGTGTTATAGCAAAGAAGGTGACGACAACTTATTACCATTGCCTTCTTCTCTAGTGTTGTCGCCTTTTTCTTTGTGGTTGAGAAGAAAAAGATGATAATAATGTGCTGTTGGCTTTTTTTGTGGTGGTATTACAGTGAAGAAGGTGACAGTAGCAACTATCGTCACCTTTTTTTCTATGTTTGAGAATAAGAAGAATATGACGACAATGCACCATCGTTTTCTTTTATGGTGGTGTTGTAGACAAGAAGAAGGTGATGGTAGCAACTACCGTTGTTTTTTTCTATGGTGGTGTTGCAGACAAGAAGAAGACGATGACAATGCACTTTCATTTTCTTATGTGGTGGTGTTGCAGCGAAGAAGGTGATGGCAACTATTACCGTCGCCTTCTTCTTTGTGTTTGAAAAGAAAAAAACGATAGTAACAAGATACCGTTGCCTTCTTTGTTGCAACAACACCATGCAAAAAAACAATAAAAAAAATGAAAAGAAGGGAAGGAACTCACCTTTAATGCATCGTCATCCTCTTCTATGGTTCTATTATAGTGAAGAAAGCGACGATAACAAGCTGTTGTCACCTCCTTCTTCTCTACAACACCACCACAAAAGAAGACAACGATAACTTGTGTCACCTTCTTCGATGGTTTTGTTGCAAAAAAAACTAACGACAACAATTGTTACCTTTTTCAGTGGTTTTGCTACAAAAAAGGTGACGACAACAATGTCATCGCCTTTTTTTATGGTGGTGGTGCTATGAAGAAGGTGATGGCAACAAGCTATTGTTGTTTTTTTTTGGTCCTTTTGGTTTAGTTCATTAGAAATGACAATTAACAATGAAATGGTGGTTTTTTTTAATGTTGAAGCCTATAATGGCTAAAAGAAGGAGACTGAAAAAAGGTGGTGGTGATTTGGAAGCTTAAAAATAAAATGTTGCTTCATGAAAACAGATAATTGGGAAGTAAAATGTTGTTCCATCAGAATCAAAACCTAGGGAGCAAAATGTTGTTCCATAAGAATTGAAACCTAGGGAGCAAAATGTTATTTCATCAAAACTGAGAATTGATGAATCAAGTAATTTATGTGGCTTAAAGTTAACAATGGTAATAGTTTACAATTGAAATGATGAGATCATTCCTAATATATATTGGGAATTTTGATTGAAAAATGGTGGGTTAAATTGTTTTAGAATTTACATACACTAAATTAAATGCAGATCAAAAAAATTGTACAAGTTTTTTAAAGTTTAATTATATCCACACCTTCCATCAAATGATTGGGATGTGGGATTGTTTTTGTCAAAATGTTTTTATTACAATACCTAAAAGCAATTAGAATTTGTAGGCATTTTATTTGATTGTGTGATTTTATGTTTTGCAATACTTGTATTATTTTTTTGAACTTTTTATGTGTAAAGTTTTAGGGTTAGGATTTTTTAATTACAAAATAATGATTTTTTTTTAAAAAATGATTGGTTTAGGTCTAAAACTTGAAACTAACTAAGCTTTTCACCACCGACACCCCCTTGTCTACCTAATATGGCTATGAAGGACAAAGAATGGACGAAGGTTGGGTCGAAATGGAAGTGTAAAGTTGGCACTTGCATTGTTGCATATTGTGCCAAATGGTTATTGACCAAACATTTGAAAGAGGTGCATGATTTGGTGGCAAGCAAAAGTAAAACCTAGGAGGCCTTCAACATCTGAATTACTCAATTTTTCAACTTTGGTCCTTTGATATATTATTTAAAACCTTTTTTTTTCATTGGGTTCTTTAGCATTTTTTTATCCACTCATCTCATATTTGTACATCTTTTATCAATAGAATATTTTCCTCTAGTCACATTTGTTTGATGGATATATGGTTAAATATACATGTCCTTTTTTTCATAATCTTCTTAGTACTTTAAATGTAAGGATCAAAACTTAAAGGCCCATATGAATAGGTAACATTAATTTATGTAAGGTTTACAAAGATCAAAATAAACATTGTGCAATACCTACATTGTTTTTATTATAATTTACATAAAGTCATTTCAAATATGCAGTACCCACATATAGGTTTCATAAATAATTGTTGGTTTTTCTTTACATCCATTGCAATACTCGCATATAGCTCTCATCAATAATTGTTGGGTTTTTTTACATCCATTGCAATATTCGCATATAAGTCTAGTTGATTTTTTTAACATCCATTACAGTACCCACATATAAATCCATAAGTAGTTGTTGATTTTTAACATCTTTTGCAATACTTGCATATAGGTTTCCATTTTAATATTTATGGGACTCATATGACATAATAATCTAATCTAAATATCAATAAATAATGTCATAATTAAGGAATTATTAAAAACATATTTCAAATAATGTAAATGATTGATTATTATATTTAAACGATATATTTATTTTTAAATATTAATTAATTGATTATTTGGTTGAACCTTAATTATTTAAATAATAAAAATTTAGATCTAAAAATCACATTAATATTTTGATATTTAATTTATTATCTTAATTAAATTTTTTATGTTGATAAATTATTCAAATCATTATTTTAGATAATTATTCATGATAATTAATTGTCATAAATTTAATTTAGGTATATAAAAAAACATATTTTGGGTACTCAAACCACTTATTTTGAAATGACTTTACATGTGGGTATTGCATTTAGGGTTGACTATTCACTTAAGGTTGTCTAAGTTGCCTATGGATTATTTCAAAATGAACTTCCATGCAAGTATTGCATATAGGCTTTGTTTTTCATTGAAAGGCCACCCAAACTACATACCAATTATTTTGAAATGACCCTACATGTGGGTATTGCATTTAGGGTTAAGTATTCATATAATTTTGCAATACCTGCATACATACTTATTTTCAACAACTAAAAATTTGGCCTTAATTTTTTGAATAATTAAATAAATTTTGTAACAAAACACAAAAGAAGGTATGTTTTTTACCATTTGGTAATATTTCCAAGTTAATTTTTTTCACTTTCTTTTAAAAACTATAAAATGACATTGCATTGTTTTACATATGTTTAACCCCTAAAAATTCCACCCAAAATGCACCCTAAATTTATTATAATTATTATAGACTTGTAAAAAAAATGTTAATTAATTTATATGTCCCAATCTCTAAACCTAAACCATAATTTTAACATTAAGTAGTAAATTTTACATTAAACACTAATCCCCTGTATCATTAATGTGACCAATTTTGCATTATGTTCATTTTTATATATGTTAAATCATATTATAAAATGAATAAATAATTTTGAAAACATGAATTTCATGATGTATTGGCAGGAAATCAAATATTTAAAAAATATTTTTATGTTTCATGGTTAATGAATTATCATAATATGATATTGGGTATTGCATTTAAACAAAAGTGGGTTAGGAAATATTGAACTTTAACAACTATGGAACATATGGAGACAATGAAAATTCATAATTATGTTATATATCTAAACAAATGATAAGATCAAAAACCAATACAATGAGCAAAGTTTAGAATATAAACTTTAAGCCTTGATATATATGAACCAAATTCTTAAACATTAAATCATAAAGCAGAACCCTAAAAATCCAAATGATATTTTGCCATAAGCCCTATTACAACCCTAACTATACAAACCCTAACAAAAAGAAGTCCTAATGATATATGCCCTTAACCCAAAAAACATAGGAAAAAATATAAAAACCAAATTTTAAAGCTTTGAAACTACAAAGATTTACTGACCGAAAAAAACATTAATCTTAAAAAATAATCAAATAAAATTTGTAAAACACCAAAAGAAAAGATATGTCTTTTACCTTTGTGTGATCTTTCCAAACTAATTTTTCCATTTTCTTTGAAAAAAATATAGAATGAAATTGTATTATTTCACATATGTTTAAACCCTAAAATTTCCCCCTTTTAGATTCTTTGTAATACTTACATATGGGGACCTATGTTCATCATTCATGAACTAACGTGAACTTTAATAAATTGATAAGTAGGATTGGGGGGCTAGGGGGGTGGGAGAAATGAATAGGTAATTAGTTAGGTATTTGGCTATGTAAGAAACATAAGTAGGTAGGTGAACATTGTGGTAGGTAGGAAGGTGAGTGCATAGGTAAGTAATTGGGTTAGTAAGCAAGTTAGTAAATAGAAAGGAAGTTTAAGGAACAAGGTAGATAGGTTACTAGAGTAGGTAGGCATGTAGGTAGGCAAATTAATAGGTAGGAAGAAAGTTACACTAACAAGGTAGCTAGGTAAATAGGCAAGTTAATACGTAGGAAACAAGTAATCTTATCAAGGTGACTAGGTTTGTAAAATATTTATGTCAATAGGGTAGGTAGTTAGTACAATGGTTAGGTTAGTAGGGAAGTTAAGTTAATAGGGTATGTGGTTAACAACATTGTTAGGTTAGTACAATAGGTAATTAGTATAGTAATTAGGTCAATAAGATAACTAATTATTAAGGTCGCTATGTCAGTAAGGGATAATTAGTAAGGTACCAAAGTTTGTACACTACTTATGAAGGTAGGAAGGTGAGCAGGGTAGCTATGTGTGAAGTTAGGTCCAGGGAAAAAACAACCAAGAATAAACCAATATATATATATATATAGTGGTCAATAGCAAAAAAAAATGGACTATGATGAACCCCATCTAACGCCAAATGAAAAAACACAGCCCATCTAGTGGATAGAACAGCCAATTGGTGCATTGGTGGTTGCTGGTTCACTTTGGCCGTGAATCAAATGTGTTTTGAATGAAAATGTGAATACCTTACACTTCCCCATGTATAACTAAAATCAGGTTGTGCCACTATTGGATCAAGTTACACCAAGCCAATAATCACTCATAGATGATGGAAAGTTTTCATCCATGTTGAGTGCTGCAATTGAACATGACTTGCCAGTATCTTAATTTCATGAAATGTATAAAGTATAAACCATTGTTGTGGAGGTGTATCTTTTACTTAGATATATTATTCATTGGGTGATATTATTTGTTTTAATCTTTTTTTTTCAAATCAATGTACTTTATTAGAAACACATTATTACTTAAGGATATGTATATTTGAAAAAAATTATTTTATTCATAACCTTGAATATAAGTAAGAAATACCCATGCTTAAAATCAGATATGTTTTGGCATTTAGGTAAAACAAATTAGGATAAATATGATTTAAATTGTAAACTTTGTTGGTGTTATTAATGGGTGCCTAACAAGTTTTGTGTTTTTAAAAAAAATAAAATTATTGGCCCATCACAATAAAAGACCAAAAAAAAAAACTTGAAACTTAGTAAGCTCCCCAAAATACAAGTTTCTATGTGAAGATGTAATGTTACTCCCCTTTGGCCTAAATATATAGGCGAGAATTTCAAAACTTTAGGAAAATCATATGACATAAAATTGAAGATTGTTAACATGTGGTAAAAGTGCACATGTCAAGAGTGGTAAATGTGATAAGAATATATTTTAAATAGAAGACCTTATTATGGAAGGCCACAATTTTCTATTTTTTTAATGGAATTACATGATTCAAAATCTAATTCAAATGCCCAAAGATAAGCCATAAATTATTTGCAATTCCATCACCAATGAAACATCAACCATGATGCCATTGTCTTCTAAAATGTTCATTCATAGGCATGTTTATGATAGTCAAGGACGAATTAAACATTTTGATTCTTGCGTTTTGCATCATCAGATTTGACCTTTGAAATTTTTTATTAAAATTTGAGAATGTGAATTTTTTCTTTCAGTTTTAATTAAATAAATAAAAAATACATATTCAATTTTTACCCCAAAAGGGCTATATAATAGGAGGATATCCAAACCCTACCCATCTACCAAAAAATTAATTTGTGTATATTCAAACCTTAATTTGATGAGTTTTTTTTAATGTTAATATACTGTTATTCGATGGGTAAATAAATTGAATAAATAATATACACTTATTGAAGGATATATCAAAAACAATATAGTTGCACAACACTTGTACAAATAGATGAACATGGAGATATTGAAACAACATTCAAAACATGATGTTTAATTGCTTCAATTACCAAGTACATATTTATATGTACATACAACACAATGAGACTTATTTTCAAGACAAGATTGAGAAACTTTTCCTAGAAGACATTTTGAAACTATTGACGTACACTAGAGTGTTGTCATCAATTTAGCACTCATGAAAGTATGGGTGAGAGGAAGCATTGACATTGTTTCAACAAATGCACAAAAAAATGAACATGAATATCACATTATGGCTCAATTGGTTGTGCCTTCACTATGGCTAACCATGACATGGGGTTCCTATTGCTCATCATGGTTGTAGAGGCCAATGCCATTGCTATGAGGCATGTTAATAAGGAGGATATGAGGCACATTGCCAAAGCAATTGGTGCAACTCATGTTAGAAAAACCAAAAGGTTCAACTTGTTGGGTCTAATTTTCCCATTTTTTCATTAATTGGAATAGTGTCACAATGAATGTGTGAGTAAACTTGCATTTTTCCATGAGGGTGACCAATGTATGGCTTGGTCATATGTCTATAATTTATGGTTTAAAATTTTTAAAAAATTCAATAAAAGAATTTGCAAATTAACAACTAATTTTTAGTCATAATTACCACATGCGACTGTTACAAGGTTTAGCTGTTTTGTACCATGAGTCGCATAAAATTTTAATTACAAAAGATAATACATGGCACCAAGTCACAGTGGCTTACATGATTTTTTCATCCATTTAAACTTAGAATTTACATGGCATCATCATTTTACGATTTGTTTATGATTAAACAATGGAGTCACATTATTTATATTTTAAAAAAATTATTTATTATATTTATATTTGCATTTGTATTATTGATAATTTCATTAATATCAAGCTATACCATGTTGACATGTGTCATTACTTAGGTTAAGATTTAAAAACTAGGTAGGCCACCTATTGTGGCTACCTAAACCCACCTTGCGCAAGTTGGTTATGTAAGTAATGAATATTTGGTCAACATCCCACTATTCATCACAACCCCTATCATTCATGGGAATTGATCTTTGAACCCTAAGGATGGACATCAACTCCTTTACCACCAAGCCACCTTGCTTATTGTGAAAAAATATAGATGTGCATTTTATTTAGCCTATTTCATTTAAAACATTACACAAAAATCATTTTTAATATTTGATGTTTTATTAACATTTTTTCCAAGTGACAAAATTAAAGTTTAAACTTAAATTTCTTTCAATAATATACACAAATAATATTTTTTCCTTTTAAGAATGTAAATTTATCTGAAAACAAAATTGAATTTTGTTATTGAAAATAATTTCAACAACCATTTTCTAGAAAAATTTAATACTAACACATGATTTATAAATGGATATTATAATAATTAATAAATAAATATCTTTCATGTATCAAACTTTCATTTGATTTTCAAAATTATATTATACAAATTTTCTTTTGATATATCATATTTTACCATTAAAATTTAATTTAGATATGTGATATAGTTTACTTACATATAATATTTATTAATGGACCATAAATAAATTATAATAAAAATATGATAAAAGCCTTTTTATTAACCATATTATTCTATATGTAAAAGATTAATCTAGATAATCAGTTTTAATTTTTTAATATTAATTAATTTTATGGAATTGTACATTTTATTACATTTACACATATAAGATCTTAGTTTTTTACTTAAAATTATGATTAAAAAATTTGTGTAAAAATAAATGTTATATTTTCACATTTCAACCTCTATTTGATTTTAGAAATTACATTAATATACAATTTTTGCTTATAGTAGATCGTAATTATACCAACAAAATGTAATTTAAATGTATGATATACGACTTATTCACTTTGTAATGTTTATGACTGGATCATAAATTACTCCTACTACCTACTACTTAACATAGCTACATTAATTGCATAGCCTATTTATTTAGATAATTAATAAAAATATTATCACATATCAACATGATAACTTAAAATACCTACTAGTTAGCCCACATAAATATTACCTGCTACTTACTACCTTACAATTTATTAATTGACTAATTATTTATCTTAAATAAATAATTAATTAAACATAACATTATTTTATTCAACATAATAAAATACTAGTACTTAGCCATATACATATTACCTACTACCTAGCCCTATTTACTACTCACTACCTACTACCAATTATTTAAATGACTAGTTACAAAAACTACTACATTTTCATTCATCAATGGATGCCCTAAAAAATGGATGATAAATGTGTATTTTTCACACCTAACTACAAATTATGAAAAACCTTATAATGCTAGAAATTTCAAAATGGTCCATTTCTACTATTAATTGCCATGGGTCCTCTGAAATTTTCACAAACCAACCAAACCCTATTACACACTAATTGTTAATTCATTGAAAAAAGCTAAGGGAAAAAATTAAATTATTAAATCTAGCAATTTCATTGGCTAACTCATTTTTTTCACTTTTAATTAGATGTACATTTGCAAGTAAGATTTATAGTCACAAATCAAATTAAAAAGATACCATGTGGTGTCCAATGGCTTATGAACTACCTTCCAAATCATAAAAATAACTACATTTTCATCCATTTTGGGATACCATTAAAGATCATCTTTATTTTCATCCAAATGGACATTAATTGCAAGTCTAAGTTGCATATGCAATTACAAACCACTTTGTAGTCATTTATGTGATTACAAGTTGTTTTTACTAGGTGCCACATACGATAGTCACATCTATAGTTGCAAAAATGGTTAATTTGGACACAAGTCACAAATGTGTGAATTAGAATGGACAATCTATTCCTTGTGATGTTTCCAAATTCTTTAAATTTCGGAAGCTATATGTGCTTTCATTAGCATAGACTTGATGTTCTTTTTATTATAGTTGGTATGAAACAATTTATAATTTGTGTTAATGTATTCATTATTTCCCATGTTTATCTTTTTGTATATGTGTGTCGGTCTTCAATTTGGTGATGTAATTTCAATTGACTTAGACTTTTTTTGAAGGCCTAGTTTAATTATTCTTTTATAAACGTGCAAAATTTAGAAGGTCTTTTTAAAACAATTTTTCTTTTCTAAAGCTATTCGTAAAGGTTTTAATAAATTTGTTGTTTAGCAAGGAGAGATACAAGCCATACATGGAATTAAAAATTCCTTGGCTTTATCAAGTTAAAGATTCAATCCTTTTTTCTTTAATCTTGATATCCCCTTAGTTTCATTGTCTAATGTTGATTCCAACACCTTAAAATTGTGACATTCACTTGCTATTGCCTACATGGAAAAGTGATAACAAGTGGTGTTTGTTTGCAATATGCAGTATTTTGCCATAGTTTTTTATGAAATTGGTTTTAACTTATTAGTTGTTTATCACAAAAGATGGAAAGTAGCTTGTGCCATTCACCAAGAAAATTGAATGGGTGCTTTAAAAGCTTTGAGTTCATTAAAACATTGAGGAAATTTTATGTTTTATTTTTATTCTTGATCAAGACCAAAATGGAATTGTGTTGTACATGTTTTCTATAAATCTCAACTTTCTAAAGTTTATTGTTTTCATGGAGTCATGAAATTGTAGTGAATTGACAAAAAAAAATGTGTATATTTAATGTGTAAACAAAAGGCATACAACTAGACAAATGTCCAAAATTTGATTCCTAATCATAATGAAAAGCCATATTGTAAGGGAAGGCTTGTTTATATAGAGGAGCCATACATGTAAAAGTTCCACCAAAAATGCTTTGAGGATAGGATGTTAGCATAAGAAATTCGAAACCAATTATATATGCCTACCACAACTCAACATCTATAATCCTAAACAAGGATTCATCTAACCCCTACCCAAGTTTGTCATAAAAATAAGTATGAAAATTTGCTTGTTTAATCTACATGGATATAAATGATGGTTGTCCAAACACAAAATAAGTTCAAACAACTTTGTCAAATTTAATTTAAATCCAAAAAAAATTTCAAATCAAAGGTCGGAAATGAGAAATTTATCCTTACATTGGGACAAAAAATTGGGAGGTGTGCAATCATTAATTACTCTCAAGCTCCCATTGACAATATTGATGGTGTTGGGAAACCTTGTCTTGTAGTCATCATGCATGGTTCTTCTAATTGGGGTAGACATGACAAGTTAGCCCCTACCCTTTTTAGCCTCCTTTTCATTATATATAATGCATGATAAAACCTAGACTAACAAACATTTTTGGGCATGGTTGTCTCACCTTCAAAAAAAATGTTCTAGGTGGCATGTCTCAAAATTAAAAACACCTTGAATGATATTGGATGGACATGGGTCCCATGTCAACATGGAGATAATTACAAGAACAAAGGGGATGGGACTTGACCTTTTCATTTTTCCTTCACACACAAGTCATGTGTTGTAGCCACTTGATATTGCTTGTTTTAAGCCCTTCAAGGAAGCTTTCAAGACAATAATGAACAATTGGACATTTGAAAATAATCAAAATGTTATAGAAAAAAATCTTGGTATAATAGGTGGCCACATCACAAATTTATAAGCTTCATGGGTTTGTTTCAAATATGTGCCAAATCTATTATTTCATGGGTTTGTATCATTTAAACACTAATGTCGTGCATTATTTAACATTTAAGTCGTGTGCATGATTTTTGTGTATAAACAACATGCATAGACATAAAACATCCATGTCTAAACAATATGAATATGCATATGACATTCGTGTCTAAATAATGCACACAACATCGATGTTCAAACAATACAAGTAGATGAATGATATTTGTGTCTATTTCATACGAACCTATGGACAATAAATTACGCACGATTATTATTGCCAAATCGTGACCCATGAAGTTTGTGATGCAAGGCCCTAAAAACAACTTGTAAAAAGAAAATAACAAGAGTGGATTTATTACTACATGCATCTAACCATACAATCCTTATGTGCAATGGACAAAGATTATGGACCTTCCATAATCTTCTGTGAAAATATTAGTTTATAAATTGAAGAAAAATTAACCAATGATGATTCATCATGAAGTGGAAGAACATTTAGGAGAAAAAAATGCAACTTTTCATTTGGAAGTATAGATTTAGATGTATTAAGGGATGACTACATGCCATTCAAAAAAGAGTTTTGTGAACACTTCTACATTGAAAATGTTTAAACCAAACAAGTAAACAATGAAAACTTGCATGTGATTACAATTGATCAAAAACCAATTGATCCACAAGAAGAAAATACATGTTCAAAGTGAATTTGGTTTACACTAAGAGGGAGATATGTCTAGATTTTTGGCATTCCCTTGTATATTGATCCTTCGCAACAAGAAATAATCCATAATTATTTACACAAGGTCATTTATAATGACATCAACAAAGTACATGGAAGCATTAAAGGAAAAGGCCATGAAAAAAAAAATGGTTGATAAGGAATGAAAAAGAAAAAAAACAAGAAACAATAGAGGAAAGTGGCTTACATCACAAACTTCATGGGTCATTATTTGGTAATAATAATCGTGCAAAATTTATTTTCCATAGGTTCATATGAAATAGACACAAATGTCATTCATCTACTTATATTGCTTGAACATTGGTGTCATGTGCATTGTTTAGACACGAAAGTCATATGCTTATTTGTATTGTTTAGACACGGATGTTTTATGTCTATTCATGTTGTTTATACACAAAAATCATGCACACGACTTCAGTGTTTAAATAATGCATGACATTTGTGTTTAAACAATACGAATCTATGAAATGATAGATTTCACATGGATTTGAAATGAACCCATGAAGCTTATAAATTTTTGATGTGGGCAATAGAAAAATAAGTAAAAGGTTTTGCTTGAAAAAAAAGGTCAAGGATATAACACACAAGTTGTGGAATGACAAGAACATATTTAAGGTTGCTGGAACTAAATAACATGCCATTTAAGAAGGCATTCTATTGACCCACAAGTCTACAAGACATTATATGGTGGTCAACCTCATCAATGGTGTTGAAACAACTACAAAATTGTGGTGTATCTTCACATTTTTCAATGTAGTTTGTTTCCTTTTTCATCTTTTGAAAATGTAAGAATTTGGGATTGATAACCCAACAACATTGATGTGGACAAAAACAATCATCAATTCCATGGCTTTGGGGATCACTCCATAGACATTATGCGATCCATGTCTAGATAGGACCTTCACATTGTTAATCCTTCTTGCTTGCACACTTGTTTCATTTGCATTCCAAATGTTGGAGGGTGAATACATGTGTTCCTCACATAATGTCTTCAAGTTGTGGAAAAAGCTTTTGCAATTAATTTGGTTCAATGCTTTGACTCTATTGATTTCCAAACCTTGTGTATTTTTTGGGTGATGATGACAAATCACCTCGCCAAATAAATTTATTGATATTCCATCTATGAATGATATTACATTCTCTTGTGTAATCTTTGCAACTTTTAGTTTGAACTATCCAATGTTGAACCCATAACCTAATTCATGCATGTCATGTATCCATTGTGTTAATTTGTAAATTTCCTCATTAGTGGTTAAAACGGTACTAGCTCCAACCTTATGATTGGTGGTCTTTTTATAATAATATCCCAAAAATATTAAATTGCAATTTTCTATTAACTTGCAATTGTGTTCTTGGGTATTTCCATGGAACAATGTATACATTTTATGTCAAAATTGGAAGTACATGCAATATTAAAAATACTCACACATAAAGTTAAACTCATTTTGAATTCTTCTAAAAATCACATATAATTTATTTGGGTTTTAACAATAAGACAAGTTATATAGACCATGAATATGTAATTGATTCATATGTTTGTCTTTAGGTAATTGTACACCAATATTAATGTGAAAAAAAACATTTAAAAAAGACACTTTGTTTTACAATAGTATACCAATTTTTTTCATTAATTTTAAATTTTCATTTTGTCTTTGTAGAATGATAAGAACAACACTTAACCCAACTACATCTTTAATGGGAAAAACATATATAATTAAAAAAGATCATAATCATCAACATTATCACCACATAATGTATTACTAAACATTTATGTATCATCTAATATGAACATCATGTTTTTAAAACAAATTGAAATTTTTCATGTAGAAGATTGCTCATTATGGTTGTCTTTTTGTATGTGAAAACTTTCATGAAAAAATTCCCATTAAAATTAATATTTTTTAGTCTTTTTGTTATGTTACAATCTTTGTGACAAACTCTAAAATGTACTCTAATCAACCATTGCATTATTCAAGTGTGCATCAATTTCACAACATAATGAGAGTTTAGAATGTTATCCACCTTTAATTGCATAATTATATCACAATTTTTTTTCAAATATCTAGAAAGGCACATAAATTTTTTGTTGTAGTGAAAATTGTTAAATTGTGACTCATTTTTGTGTACATTGTACCATGGAAACACCCTCATAAACATGCCTTCATCTATTACATTACTAGATAAGGATTGAAAAGCGATAGATGTGAACTCAAAAGAATAGTTGATCATGATTGCACATAGCTTTCAATGTGCTCAATGTTTGAAATTGTTGTCCTTGCAAAATTATGGACATATCTAATTTGTATCCAAGTTGTAATAAAACTGGAATTGCTTCCCAAGTTAATAGTAATGATTTGATTTTTGAAGGCTAAAAAAGAGGCAACACCATGTAGATTAAATATATTTCATTGATTCGTTAGTTGTTGGACTTGAATTTTAGAAGAAGGAAATTATGTCCTTGGTTTTGTGACTAGTTAGGGTTGCAAAAATAGTTTATGTTTTCACATAATAGTTAACAAGTTAATTTTGGATGCTATTAGGACTAATAGATTACTTTAAAAAATATGACCATATGAATTGGACTTGCCTCCCAAGCTAACTTCTATGATAGATGCTTCTTGTGGGCCATACATAAACTAGCTTCATTCCCCAATTTTTGATCTATGTCACTACATGCAATTTTTGAAATTTCTTTGCAAATATAATATTGAAAGGTCTATCACAAACATAAGCCTCGCATTGGTACTTTCATGAGGGCAAAATTTACATAATATTTTTAAGGTGGAAATTTGTGACCTTTCCTTAGTCCTTTTAGAAGTTTGTCATGGACAATGAACCTTTAGATCAATGATATCCTAACTATATTGTTCTACAAATTTGATCCATGTTCAACATTTTCAAACTTCACATTCCATGTAAAAGGTAAGAATGTTATGAAACGGCATTTGATATTCAATTCACAAAGCAAATGATTGTCATTTAGTTGACACTGTCAACAAGAATAAATCAAAATAATAGTAAACAATGTTTGTCATTATTAAAAGGTAGGCATCCTTGATACTTTCTATTGGGTTGAAGGTTAGGTTTGACCATCCTAACTTCATCTCTTTGTTACTATGTTATTTATGGGAATGTGATTATTTCTTTGCAATCTTATAAATATGAACTATAAGTTGGGCTTTTTAGGACAAAATTTTATTCTAGTTTTGGAGGCATGTCCTAGTTGACCCTTTGTAGTTATTGGTTTTCACAATTAATGAGAATGTAAATTTGGCCATGAATGGTATAATTAATGATATTAAAGGCTCTTTCAAAAACAAAAGGGTCAAAACATAGTCAAAGGAGCTACAAAGAACGTTGGATGTCAGATTCTATCATAAAAAATTAGAGATTTTTTCTTTTTGTCCTTTGAAACCATGGTAATCATGGCACATTATAAAAACCTCAAATTAAAAATCCATTTGATTCAATTTTAGGTTTTGGTTTAGTTAGACTTTTGAGAGCGAAAATTTTTATTATTGAAAAAGGACATTTTTAAAAAGGACTTTCAAAGGACTCATATAATAAAAGTAAGTTGTTAAAAATATGAGATGACAATAACCTATTAGACACACTAAAAAAACATTCACAATTTTAAAAATGTGGAATTTTAAAATTTTGAAAATTCAAAATATGTACATTCAAAAATTCAAAATTTCAAGAGTGTTTTATCACATATAAATCGGGTATAATGTCCATGATGTATTGAACAAAGTTGTAATTTATATTACATTAAATTCAACTTTAAAAATTTAACATTTTTTGGTATGATTTTAGATTATCATCATTTTTCAAGATGAAACATAAAGTTTGCAAGGAAACTATACATATTTATTCATAAACGATTTGATTTTTTTTTTGTGACTGATTGGGGCTATTATAATCACTTTTATAACAAGTTGCAAAAAAAATTATTCAAAATTCAATCATATGAAAAAGTTATAATTTTGGGAAAATAAGACATGCATGATTAATGTAAAGTAACTCTTGTGGCTCCTTTGAGTGCATTTTGACCTAATAGGGTGTCAACACCTAAAGTTTGTTTAGCTTATGCAAGATTGGGGATCGGGAATTGAATTTACCTCCCAAGGTTACCTCAATGAAGTGATTTTTGTAAGCTAGACAAAAACAATGTCATTTTTTCAGTTTCTCACACACATTAAGTGGTGCAATTATTTGGAGTCTCTTTGTAAAGACACCATTGAAAAATATGCCACATGAAAATAAACCTTGCAAAATGATATATTCATCAAAGCAAATTTTATATGTGACATTTATGATTTTTCTTTTACCTCATTTTAGAGTTTCCATGGACATTCGAGCTTTGAACATTTGCTCCAAGCTATGGCTTTGCACTTGAAAATATTCATCACCAATGCTAGGCATGAAATGCTAGTTTTCAATATAAAACTAAAAGTTTGAAATTCACAAAAGATGGGCTTCCTTCTTTGTGAGAACATGTACTATTAACACGATAATATCAAATTATGAAAAAGTTTTTGGATATAATGTTCATTGAATACAAACATCTTGTTCAAGTTCTAGCATTAAAATTGATAGTATGAACCCACTAAAGATTGCATTAGTTTGATTTTGGTATTAACCTTGGGCCAAGTTATCCATTATTTGAAAATGTGCTATTAGTGTTTTCTAGGTGTCATCCAAAGCTTGTTTCTGCATCACATATTAACTTTCATTCCCACCATTCATGCTACAAGAGATTGAGTTCAATATGCTCTAAAACCAAACTAAGGTGAATGTTAGGGCATGATGGCCATATTTTGAAAGTGAGTTTAGACAATTTAAAAAGTGTGCAAGTTATTGTGTAGAATTTTATAGAATGTGTTTCAAAAGTGTGTTAATGCATCGTTGAGACTGCAATTAGTGGGCTAGGAATATGTTACTAACAATGTCCTATATTACATTAAAACAATGTTAATGCATTTTTGATAATCCATATGATAAGATCTTTTGAATTCTTTTTGCATTCAAAATAACAAATAAAACACATATGGACTTCTCAAAAATTGTAGGTCTTGAACCCTATTGTAATGGACATAGTCCTTCATTATGAACTCCTAAATGACCTATAACTGTCACATTCCGTATAATAAAATTGAGAACCTCACGTGTCCTATAGATTGCTTTGGGAACATGTTCCCTAGGCAACGGTATTAGGTCACGGAGCCTTATTTCACACTGAGGAACACATGAGTCATGCATGACTTTGGAAAAAATGTGTTGGAGTGGATTGAGCTCTTCATTTTGAACTCCACCCAGGCAGAGAGTTGGTTAAAAATCTTATACACTCTAAGGAGAAAGAAGGAACTTGGAGAATAAGGGGTATATCACACTTACCTGCAGTGGTGGTGATTGACATTGCAGACTTTGCCCTGTGAAATCAGAATCCTTCGCTGGTCCAGTGGTTTTGGCACAATTCTTAATGGCCACACAACACACAACTGGCAATCACTTGAAGGAAGAAAACTGATAAAGTAGTGGGGCCACATTTAAAAAAGTATTATGATCATCAAATAATAGATTTTTACAAAATTTCTTGTCACAAAAGTCAAAGGACACTACTCGGGGTAGTACCTTGACCATTTCAACGCATGTCCGTCGAATGTTTAATTAATTTTGAAAAAAATCATTTCAACAAATGAAATATTCCTAAATATTTGATATTATCCTTCACAATATTTTATGATTTGGAAGAAATCATTTTTAAAAATTTAAACATTTCTGAAAATAATATAAGTAGTGTTGAATTGGCCAAGGTACTAGGGCATTAGCAAGGAAGTGAGGACAAAATAAGAAACCCTATATTTGTGGATTTCCAATGACTGTCTCTAGAAAATCCTACAAATACAGGATTTGATGCTACAGAAATTTATTTAGAGCTTCTCCAGGTTGGGGTTTGAGCCTTTCAATTTTCAAACCTTTTGGTTATGATTTTAGCACACTTTTTCAAATGCAAGAACCTTTAGTCCAAGTTCAAAAATCAGGTCTAGTTTCATGTAAACATTACACATTTTAAATTATTACAAATTGTACGGATACAAAGTTCAAATAAAAATTAAGACTAAGATCTATATAGATTATGAGTTTAACAACTAATTAAAATTATTATTTAACTATAATGTTCAGCTTACTTATCAACTTTATTTTTAAAAGAACTTTCCTAGCTAAATATCTTGACCTCGTGTTCAAAAATGCTTTTCACAATTTTGGTTTTGGTTCTGAATCTAGTAAAAGATTAATTCCACAATCTAGTTTTCTTTTGTCAATTCCGACAAAAGGTTGTCAACTTGAGTTTCGGACACAAGAACCTAAACTTAAAACATTGATTTTAATGTTATAAATTAGATACCCTCACAACACTAGTTTCATCCATTTCAATGTAAATGTGATCTATATATGGTTGTGTGACATTAGCTTAAGATGAGACATGAGAAATATTCCAAGTAAGGTGTAGCACACTTTTCCTCATACAACAATGAAGGTCTTCAAAACAAAGTTAAATTCCAGTTAAATTTCATAATCAAGGTTGTTATTGAATAAACCAAATTAGTTTTAGGTGCTAATCAATGTTGGCTGGTTGTTGCTTTTCATAACCAATGGGTAGGGTATTTATCAAATTGAAAATCTACACAAAGGTTATCAAACCAGATTCCAAGACCGTTTGACACATTAACTATTTGTCTCCTCAAGTAATATCCTTGTTTATCAATATTTGCAAGAACAAGTTTGGTAATACCCACTTGGTATGCCTAAGGGTTGGGTTTCAAATACCCTTCCTAAGAACCATCTAATATTGCAAAAAGATATGTCACAAATTTTTTCTCATTTCACATGTAGTTCACACAATGTTGTAGCCAAATATCATGGAGATCCAAAAATGTACCATTGTAAATTTATTCAACCCTCTTCATCAACCTAAATGCAATATTCCATGTAATATGGATAACTTAGGTAAGGGTTTAGGGTATGGTTACCTTGTCTAAGGGCCTTATTCAGCATAAATCAATTATTGCCTCCCTTGATCAATTTGTATTATTGAACAATTCAAAATGAAATATTCCTCCTTAACAAGGTAAGATCCCTCCAATGTAGTTGAGTGAATCTTACATTTTTAGGGTGTGCTCCAAATACATTGTGAAATTTCTAGCTGGGCTTAGGCCAAATTGAGTCATATCATACTTAACTGTAGAACAGCATGCTTGCCTGGAAACAACTTGTTATCATCAAAGAATCCTACACAAACTTTTATTGATTTCAAAAAGGCAAAAGTGTAGCTAAAATCTAAAATGGGAGTTGTGAAGCCATTGACAATTGAAAGTGGTTTAAGATTTCAAGATTCAGAATCTCTTTGGGTGGGGGTATGGAGTCTTGTTGAGTTTTTACACAACACATACCACACAAATTAGTTATATTGTTCATTTAAGCTAGTTTCATATTAATCTCTTGGCCAATTATTAATGATAAACCCTTGTAGTTGATGACTGACTATTTTTTCAATAGCTGACCAACAATAGTGTTTCCAAGATTGTGTGTAATCACAAATATTCTCACTTTTTTCAAAGAACCATCAAGGCTACTTCTCACCTTTTTATTTTGCACATGGCGCTTCGGACAATGATCCCGTGCAAATCTCACCCTGCAAGGTAGACTAGTTCTCACATTTTTCATAATGGTTAGTTATCAAATATCAATTCTCTTAAACACAATTTGATTTTTTTAATAATTCTTTTAATTAATTAATTTTTAAGTTGAACAAATTTTGAAAAAAAATATCTTGACAAATACAACAACTTAGCAAAAAATCAAATAAACACACTAACAAAATACATTAGATTTTTGACCTAGAACCTAGCATCACATATTCCATTAGGCTTGATAAAAATTAAAGTTATGACTTTCAAACTAACCATATAGGTATTAGGTTAATGCATCATTCAGACCTAATGTTAGGAGAAATTGTTTAAAACCCATTAACAAAAATATAGCCGTTCATCAATTTTCGTGTTTTTATTTTATGTTGGTAATCATTTTTCTAATAGGACCAAGAAATTAAGACCATTCAGACCAGAGGCAGTGTTACGTGGCACAGCTTCTTTAGATACCCTAATTTTTTTGAGGCCATTCACATCAAAAAGACAGAAACTTAAATAGTTGTCATCTTTTTTTTTTGGCAAAGTTTTGTGGGCATTTTGTCATCTCTCCTTTTCTCTGCTTTTGCTTTTGAAGCTGCTCTCTTTCCTTCTTTACTTCGCACCCCTCATAATTAAAAATGGCATTGCCAAATAGATCCATCAGGCTAGAATAGTGACACAAAATTTAATAAAAGAGTCTAACAATTGAGTTTTGCTACTCTAGGTTTTCTAGTTTTTGCTTTGAAGGAATTATAAACTGTTTTTTTGAACATTTGAACACTATGTACAAGGGAAGGAGGGGTTGGAGCGAAAATACTTTATGTGGATGGGAAAGTGGGAAGAAGGTGAGATCTAGCTCTGCCCCTCTTCTTGGACCTTATGCTTGGTACCATCAAGTTATGACTTTTTTTTGTGGGAGTTTCCTAAGATTGCAAAAAAAATCTAAGATCTAAGTTTCAGCCTAAATTTAATGTTAATTAACATCCTCCCTAACATCAACTTAGCATTAGTGCCACATAGACCTCCACATAGACACCATGCCATTGCCATGTCACCGCCAATGCTAACTAACATTGCATATGTGAATGCACCAAAATTTAAATTTTTTTTAACACTGACTTACCATTGAGTTACCATCAAGTCTGAATGATGCCTTAGTATCACTTAGTATCACTTAGTATCAAATCCCACTTGTGATACCCTAAGAGATTATCCAGAATGATGGTTCTCACTGCCATGGGAACCTCTGGGTTTGGAGTATTCTCAGTTCTAATGGAAGGAAGTAAGAACCAACTTGAAGTCATTGCCAATTTTGCAGCTGACCCTGATACATTCATATTGTACAGTTCCTTGCAAAATGGTGAAAGAAGTGAATCTATCACATAAGTATGGGCACCATTGATTAAATTTAATCCAATGGCAGCACTAACAATTATGTCTCACCCACTGTAAGGTGGGTGAATTGCCCCCTTTTTTTTATTGGCGAAATTTTGTCAAAAAGTGAAAAATAAATAAAAATCGAAAATGATTTAATTTTGAAAGATTTCTATTGCTAGAAGTGAGGAAAAAAATTTGATTGTGTAGCCGTAAAACTAAAAGGTTTATTAAAGATTTGTAGTTAATATTTGGTTTATAGCCAGATTTGGCTAAATCTTCCTAGGGATGATCACCACGTTTTTTACATCTTCCTATGGCGGATCACCACATTAGAAAATTCCTAAAAAAACAAATAGCTGATTACCCCCACGTTGAATCAGCCGCAGGTCTTTTAAATGCAGTCAGCACCAAAGTACCGCTGCATTTCGTTTTTCACTGTCTGCCCTTAGCCCGATTCATAGTTTTCCAATAACATAGAGGTGATGTAATCACACATTTTGGGGTGTGTAATGGACAATAAGAAGCATGTTATGCTTTAATGCCCATTACACACACAAAATGTGTGGAATTCATGGACCCAAAATGTGTCTGGGCTTCACCACACACATTTTGATTGGGCATTTGGGCAGGCATGAGAAAAGAAATGTGCAAATTCCATAAACCAAGAATCGCCTTTTTTTTCGTACCGCCTGCATTTAAGACCTGCTGCTGATTCATGTAACTAACGGTACAGAACGTACAGTACAAAACTCACTAATTTGTGGTTAATATATGTGGTTAATACCATATGCAATCATATATGTACAATTAGTGATTTCTATATAAGTAGATGCAAGTGCATGATCAATACAAATGTCCAAGCAAGTGCGTGCTTAGTTGGAAGAATTAAGGGAAAGAAAGTCATCAGTACTTAAGTGCCAACTTGCGAAGTTGTTAACTTACTTCATTAAACTGCATAATAAATTAAAAACATAAGCAAAAAATGTACAAAATCATAAAAACAATGCACAAACTAAACCATGGCAATTACCAGGAGCCAAATGAAAGGGTCAACCATCTCCACACAGCATCCCTTATCCCTTATGGGGCTAGTATCTTTGCGCTTGGGGCAATGACGCAGTTAGTGAGGTAAAGTCGAGACGCGTCAGTTGTTGGTTGAAAACTTATGGGGCTAGTATCTTTGCGCTTTGGGCAATGACGCAGTTAGTGAGGTAAAGTAGAGACACGTCAATTGTTGGTTGAAAACTTATGGGGCGAGTATCTTTGCGCTTGGGGCAAGGACGCAGTTAGTGAGGTAAAGTGGAGACGCGTCAATTGTTGGTTGAAAACTTATGGGGCTTCTAGTCGGTGCTGGCTCAATCTGACTAATGGTGTGTGTGTCACTAGTACATGACAACCTTGGACCTACTTGACTGGTACTTGAGGACTTTTTTATGTAGCCAAAGTGATGATCACCTAGAAGAAAATTAAGGCAAATTTGGCCATAAAGCAGACTGCATGAAAGCAAGAAAGAGTAAGGATCTTTTTATATTCTTGGCTACCTAATAGATGTACTTATTATACAAATCTGATGATCATTTTTGCGTAGGGTAAAGCCCTTGGCACCAGGATAAGGGCCAGTGAGAGATGGAGGCCTGATTCCAGTAAAGCTCACTGTTTAAGGGCTTTACCTAGCATAAATATTGCTTGGTTTTTTTTTTGGTTTCTTGTATATACCCAGTGAGTACCAGCTGGGTACCTGCCATGTTTGGGAGAAATCAAAACAAAACCACCTGCAGATTTGTTATGCTCTATAACAATGAAATGAAATATTGGGAGAAATCACTTCTATTGATATATTCCAGAATTCATACAATACAAAGTCGCCTTGTGCCATGTTCTCAAATCTGTGAAATAGACTAAGGATCTCAATGCTAGCTGGTCTACATCCCATAAAGCACTCTCAAGAGATTTCCTACTGTACTTGGGGGGGCATCGCTATACATCCATTTTGTCTCCTCCTTAAGACTAGGAAGGATCTTACACCTATGTAAAGCACAAGTGGAAACTTTGTAGTATACTGAAGGGCACTTTAACAAGTGGAACTTTTCCTTCGCAAAAGAGGAGGCATTTTGAAAAGTGGAATACTCGCTCAGGTGAGAAAAAATCTGAACCCCACTAGTCAATGCTTTACTTTGACAAGTGGGGTTGACAACTTGGAGTTTCTGTCAAGTGGGGCATTTTCAAAATAATCTCCATCTCTCCATCTAAGGCAAGCACATATTTCAGGAACACCCCTACTCCTCAGGCATTACCCTACACAAAACTTAGACATGAGAAGAAACTCACACCTACAAGTAGTATACTTAAGATCCCTTGCACTCTTAAACAAGAACCCTCCACTTCCTCTACGTCATGAGCAACATATGTTTAAGTTCATGATAGCCTTTGCCTCATGCTTTACTCATATTAAGAAGGATCGTCGGTGAACTCTGAACAGCAATTATGTTTATAAGTGTGTAGTATTGTGTAGCACTAATGAGAATTTGATGACAAAATATTTGTCGGTGGAGGCGGTTAGGTTCTTGGAGATAGTGCCCGGTAGAGTGTTGACTATTTCCAGCCTGCTGTCCGAGCAGGACCTTAAAAAGCCCCCTCTCCGAGCTATTTTGGGCGGGCGCTTTGCATCGGCAGGTTGAGGGCTTGAAGCTAGCTCGGAGATTTCGTTCATCGATTGAAGCTTGGGACTGGAGTTTACTGATCTGTGCTTTGGAGATGGTGGCGAAGTGGTATTGTTGTCGTTGTCACATGCTCAATTTGAGTACCCATCACAACGCAGTCTACTGCAGGTGCCGGCATCATGTGTGCGGGACGTGCAGACATGCAAGGATCAAGAATTCTCCTCGCCAGTGTCATTCAAATCAAAACCTGCACAGGCGCAATGCCTATGGTGGAACTTGGAACAGGAGTTATGCCATACACCACCCTCATGACACGCTTCATCAAGCGACTTTTCAAATTGGCGTCAACGTTATCTCAGGCATGGTGGTAGCTGCTGCCACATCCGCGGCTTGCTCTATCATGTAGCTCTGCCTCAGAAATTACCAAAATACACCAGCATTCTTACACATGAGCTCTTCACAGAATGTCAAGAAGTGAATCGACTATAAGCAGTTTATAACTGATTTCTTTAAAGTAATTTTTTGGCTAATTTTTTTTCGCATTTTTCAAAATAATAGTTCGTGTTGGTTGTGAAATTCGGCACACAAAAAAAAAGGGCTGATCATTGTTAGTGGCTAGTGTATGTATGTTTATCATGTTCATTTACGATATTTTCATTCTGTTCAAATATGCCGCTCAATTTTAAGTTGCTCAATTCTGCTTGACAATACCACATGCTGCAAATGTTCAGGATCCATGGGACGATGACATTATGCTGTGTGCGATTTGCTTTGCATGATGGAAGAAAGGTGCTTAAGTTATGTTGCTTGGTGTTGGATGTGCTTCATGCTCTAGTGATCATCACAGGATTGAATGTCTTGCAAGTTTTCCAGCTTCGCTACAGGTCCATGATTGATTTGCACTGGAGCCAGACTTTGTTGTGTGAAAGATATATAAAGCAGGTTTTCTTGTTCCACTACTCTGAAGCCATGAACATATTACGTCAGGATATTGGTTGTCAAAGATTGGCTTGACAAATCTCTGAAGAAAACTTTATCTATCTCATTCTGGCTGCTTTGCCATATTGGTCCACAGGACCTCACCACTCTAAGCTCAGTGTCTTGACAAATGGTGCCAGGTTCTGTTGCTCTAGTGTTTATGGTATATCAATATCAAAAAACTTTGGTTGCCAATTAAGTTAGCACTATCTTTTGTAATAATGTTTAGCTATGCATAAGGGTAGGATATCAAATAACCGGTTGATAAGTGCCCAATTATCCTACAGTTATTAGCTGGTATAATAGGGCTTATTTAAATTTAAATTTATTTTATTTTATTTTATTTTTCTGTACTTTTTTTTAACATCATAAACATGTTTAGCATTTTAGGATTGGTAACCTACTTGAATGATAACCAAGTCATCTAAATAGATTATTAAAATTTGAAAATTCAATACGAAGTAGTTAGGTTATTAATTGATAATTTAAAAAATCAATAACCAATTGTTAGGTTATCAATACCTGAGTTGATAGCTGGGGTGAAAACTCAATAACCAGTCAGCATTGGTCACCACTCATAAGCTTTACCCATAGTTAAGCATGAGGGGCATGTTATCATGAACCTAAACATCCAGTAGGCATGTTTCTTACACCTACTCCTCAAAAGGCCAACGGATCTTATCCCTACAGGTCCCTCCAACTCCTCAGACTCTTAAGGAGTGGATGTAACATCCCTCCTCTTTTCAAGGAAGGACATTCTCACTTATACTGTGCCCTCCAAAGATACTCTGAATTCTTTATTAAGAGAGAAAAGGGCAACAAATGGATGAAACACATGTGAATGCAATTCAATTCAGAAAGATGTTTGTAAAGCCCTTGAACAAAATTTGTAGTGTATGTGAAGGGCACATTATATCCATGAATTTCCCTAATAGATAATGGGAGGGAAATTATGCCTAGTCCTCAAGGGTAAGAGGCAAATTATGCCTACTTATAGGTGTAAAAACCCTCTCACTATTGAAACTCCAGCAAGTTTTTAATGTATTTAATGGGCAACATGATCCTTTTCTAACCTAAATGTGTAATCACAATGGTTAGTGAAAATGGCAAAATTGCATCTAAACTTGCACCCAACAAGATTTAGCTTGGAAAGAGCTGGAATTCTTTTTTTAAGATGAGATAAATTAGTGAACAAAGCAAAACCAACACTCTTTAGAAAACTGGGGATATCAAAGTTTGACCCCTGTTTACCCAAATAGTTTTGGGTGTCTAGAAGACCCAGCACCACCTTTTACTTTTTCTGGTGAACTGGTGCAAATTTTCACCATCCACAGCGGAGGTGAAACCACCATGATAGGAGCTTTTAGCTCTAATTCACCACATTCTGCTCTTGGATGATATTTAGAGTGCCAGGTTCCATTCAGTACAAAAGACAAGGCATACAATGGATAAACTGGGAAAAAATCAATTTATGATTGTGAATACATTTAGAAAAAATGGCTCAGTAAAATAGTTTGGGCACTTTTGATTTTTTAATCATTCCTTGAGGTGGTTCCCAGTGGTACCACCCAAGGATGGGTTTGCCCCACAATGGCCAACAACATTGTGCTTTCAACAATGGAGTCATCACACTCATTGTTGTTTGGCAAGGTGACACTTTGAATTGTTCTCTTTTAGTGACACTTATGCTAGCAATGTCACTTTTTTAAAATCCCAATATGAAAAAAACCTCTGATTTTTTTGTTAAAATTCACCCTTTGGGGAGGTTGATACCATTTTTTTTGATCATTTTTTGGTGAGATTTTTCCCCCCCAAAAAAAAACACTGGTTGTGATCATAATGGAATTCTTGTGTCTTATTATATGGAATATGTAAGTCAGCACCCACTGGTGCAGTTTGCATTGGAGACTAGTTACAACTTCAAATTGTTGGGCTGGAGTGAACCAGCAGCCACCAATGCACCAATTGAGGATGAAGTCATTCAAGCCGTTTTGGGGATGAACCAAAAAACACATGCTCCCCTGCCCAAAAAAGTTTTGGTTTTTTCAGCCTTTTCTCTACCCCAAAGTTTTTTCCTCCTACCTACCTCCCTCCTATTTACCTCCCCCCTCTTACCTCCTTCCTACCTACTTAACCTCATTTTGCGTTCATTCCATCATCAAAGCTCAAGACAACTTGAAGTGGGAAAATAGAAGAGGGAAGGCAAAACTAGGAGTCAAAAGCAGGAGGGCAGAAGTGGTAGCCAAAAGCGAGAGGGCAAAAGTGGCAACTAGAAGCAAGAAGGTAGAAATGGCAACCAGGACAATGTGCTTGAAGCGGGAGCTAGAAGTGGGAGGATAGAGTGGGAGCTCGAAGGTAAGCTCCCTCCCTTCTCTTCATTTTTTTTTGTTATTTTCTTGCATGCTGTTACTGCAACGAAGAAAAACGACAACAATGCGTTGTTGTCTTCTTTTGTGGTGGTGTTGTTACAAAGAAGAAAAAAACGATGGTCCTGTGTTGTTGTCTTCTTTTGTGGTTGTGTTTGAGAAAAAGAAGAAGATAACAACAAAATGTAATTGTCTTCTTCTGTGGTTCATTATAGTGAAGAAGGCAATGATAGCAAGTTGTCATCGCCTTTTTCATCGTGTTTGAAAAGAAGAAGGCGACGACAACAACTGATGTTGCCTTCTTCTGTGGTAGTGTTTTAGAAAAGAAAAAGACAACAACATTGTGCCATCATCTTCTATGGTTTTGTTGCAGTGAAAAAAACATTGGCAACAAGCTACTATCGCCTTCTCCGTTGTGTTTGAAAAGAAGAAGAAGATGATGACAACACGCCATCGTCTTCTTTTGTGGTGGTGTTGTAGAGAAGAAGAAGGCGATGGTAGCCATCACCTTCTACTTTGTGTTTGAGAAGAAGAAGACAACGGCAATGCACCATTGTCTTTTTCTATGGTTCTATTACAACGAAAAAGGCAACAGCAACAAGTTATCATTGCCTTCTTCTTTATGTTTGAGAAGAAGAAGAAAACGATGGCAATGCGTTGTTATCTTCTTTTGTGGTGGTGTTGTAGAGAAGAAGAAGTTGACAGTAACAATTATCATCACCTTCTTCTATGGTGGTGTTGTAGAGAAGAAGATGGCAATGGCAGCAGTAACCATCGCCTTCTTCTTTGTTTTTGAAAAGAAAAAAACGACAACAATGCATCAACGTATTTTTCTATGGTTCTATTGCAATGAAAAAGTCGTTGCCTTCTTATGGTGTTGTTGCAAAGAAGAAGAAGACAATAACAATGCGTCATCATCTTCTTCTTTGGTTTTGTTGCAATGAAGAAGGCACAAGTTGTTGCCTTTTTTTGTGGTGGTGTTGCAAAGAAGAAAAATGCAATGGCAACAATTGTCATTGCCTTCTTCATTATGTTGGAGAAGAAAAAGATAATGGCAACGCACCACCGTCTTCTTCTATGGTTCTATTGCAGCCAAAAAGGCGACGGCAACTATTTCTTCTATGGTGGTGTTGCAGAGAAGAAGAAGGTGACGGCAGTTACTACCGTCGCCTTCTTCTATTTTGATGGTGTTGTGAAAAAGGCAATGGTAGCAGGCTACCATCACCTTCTTTCTTTTTTTATTTTTCTTCTTCTTTGGTCCTTTTGGTCTAGTTCATTAAAATTGACAATTAATAATGAAATGGTGGTTTTTTTTAATGTTGAAGGTTGTAATGGCTAAAGGAAAAAAATTGAAAAAAGGTGGTGGTGATTTGGAAGCTCAAAAACAACATGTTGATTCATCAAAACAGACAATTGGGAAGCAAAATGTTGATTTATTCCAACCAGGACTTGGGGAGCAAAATGTTCTTCCATTAGAATTGAAACATGGGGAGCAAAATGTTACTCCATCAAAACTGAGAGTTGATGAATCAAGTAATCTATGTGGCTTAAAGTTCATAATGGTGATAGTTTGTAATTCAAATGATGAAGTCATTCCCAATACAAATTGGGATTTTCGATTGAAAAATGGTGGGTTAGATTGTTTTAGAATTTACATACATTAAATTAAATGTAGATAAAGGAGATTGTACAATTTTTTAAATTTAATTATATCCGCACATTCCATCATTTGATAGAAGGTGTGAAATTATTTTGGTTAAATTTTTTTTATTGCAATACTTGAAAACAATTAAAGTTTGCAGGAGTTATATGTGATTGTGTGATTTTATGTTTTACAATACCTATATATATTTTTTGAACTTTTTATGTGTAAGGTTTTAGGGATAGGATTTTTTAATTACAAAATAATGACTTATTTTTTTATATTTCTTGGTTTAGGTCTGGAATTTGAAACTGATCAGGCCTCTCAACCACTAACACCTTTTTGTCCACCTAATATGGCACGAAAGGACAAAGAATGGACGAAGGTTGGGTCAAAATGGAAGTGTAAAGTTGGCACTTGCATTTTTGCATATTCTATCAAATGGTTTTTGACCAAGCATTTGAAGGAGGTGCATGGCTTAGTGGTAAAAAAAGCTAAATCTGGGAAGCTTTCAACTTCTGAAAAAAGTCTTCGACATCAAGACCATGTTAAAATGAACACTTGCATCTTGGGAGATGCCATGGATGTGCAAAGGTGGAATGATCAAAAGGTTGCTAGTCACGGTCATGCCAAAGCCCAATGCCAATGGGATAAGCTGGTAATTATTACAGAACAATGTCCACCAACTTTGGTCAAATTAACTTCAAAACAATTGTTGCAAATGTTGGGTCTTAATGCTTAGGGCGTGGGAAGTGTGCCTCGAGATGCAACATCATAGATGGAAAAAAAATGAAGATTTACAAGAAATGAGATCCACTTGTTTTGCATATGCACAACGATTGAAGATGGCATGGGATGTCAAAAATTAGAATCAAGAGTCCACTAAAGCAAGTTGAACACAAGAGTTAACAAATGTATTAGATTTCCATGAATCTAAAATGATTCATGGAAGGTAAGAAATAATAATAATCAATGTTATTATTTTTTTATAATTTTGTTTCATCCAAAGTGTGTTAAGGTTTAATTTGGTGGTTTTTGGGTGTTTGTAGGGTTCAGGAGACAACAAAGGAAGAGTTTGTTACAAATGTAGTTCAAGTTGAGATGCAATGACAGCATTTATACATTGTTCGTCATGTAGCAAGGGTTACAAATGTAGCAATTGCTTACTGAACTAAACACGAGATTGTAAATAATAATATGGTTTAAGGTTTCCATTTTATATAGTTAGCTAAGTTTTTATATCCCTTTCATTTTTTAAACTACCCAATTTTTGAACTTTGGTCCTTTGATAGAGAACATTTTTTTTCATTGGGTTCTTTAACATTTTTTGATCTACCTATATTTCTATATCTTTTATCAATATAATATTTTCCTTTTAATCACACTTGTTTGATTGGTATATGGTTAATTATATATGTCTTCTTTTTTATATTCTTTTTAGTAATTTAGATGTAAGAATCAAAACTAAAATAGGCCCATATGAATAGGTAACATTAATTTGTGTAGGGTTTACAAAAATCAAAATAAACATTGTGTAATAACTACATCTTTTTTATTATAATTTCCATAAGGCCATTTGCAATATGCACATATAGGTTTCATAATAGTTGTTGGTTTTTTTAACATCCATTGCAATACCCGCATATAGGTCTTTAAATAGTTGTTGTTTTTTTCATCCATTACAATACTTACACATAGTTCTTTAAATAGTTGTTGTTTTTTTCATCCATTGTAATACCTGCATATAGGTCTTGTAATAATTGTTAATTTTTAACATATTTTGCAATACTTGTATATAGGTTTCCATTGTAATATTTATGGGACTCATATGACATAATAATTTAGTCTAAATATCAACAAATAATGTCATAATTAAGGTCATTTATTTCTTAATATTAATTAACTGATTATTTAGTTGAACCTTAATTATTCAAATAATTAAAATTTAGATTTTAAACTCAAATCTATAATTTGATATTTAATTTATTATCTTAATTAAATTTTTTATGTTGATAAGTTATTCAAATCATTATTTTAGATTATTATTCATGATAATTAATTATCATAAAATTAATTTAAATATAGAAAAAGACAGATTTTAAGTATCCAAATCACTTATTTTGAAGTGACCTTACATGTGGGTATTGCATTTAGGGTTGATTCTTCACCTAAGATTATCTAAATCACCTATGGATTATTTCAAAATGAACTTGCATGTAAATATTACATATAGGCTTTGGTTTTCATTGAAAGGCCACCCTAACTACATATTGGTTATTTTGAAATGATCCTATGTGCGGGTATTTCATTTAAGGTTGGGTCTACACCTCAAGTCACCTAAATCATTTATGGGTTATATCGAAATGAATTTGAATATGAGTATTGCATTTAGGGTTAGATATTCATATAAGTTTGTAATACCCACACACGTATTTATTTTCACCATCTAAAAATTTGGCCTTAATTTTTTGAATAATTATATAAAATTTGTAAAAAAACACAAAAAAAGTTATGTCTCTTACCATTTGGTAATATTTTCAAGTTAAGTTTTTTCATTCTCTTTAAAAAATATAAAATGACATTGCATTGTTTTACATATGTTTAAACATTCTACCCAAAATGCACCTTTCTTTTATTTTAATTATTATAGAATTATAAAAAAAATGTTAATTAATTTATATGTCCCAAACTTCAAACCTAAAGCATAGTTTTAACATTAAATAGAAAATTTTACATTAAACCCTAACCCCATACATCATCAATGTGACTAATTTTGCATTATGTTCATTTTTATATATGTTAAATCACACTATAAGGTGAATAAATAATTTTGAAAACATGAATTTCATGATGTATTGGTGGGGAATATTATATTTTTAAAATATTTTTATGTTTCATGGTTAATGAATTATCACAATATGATATGGATATTGCATCTAAACAATATGGAAATATTGAACTTTAACAATTATGGAACATATGGAAACAAAGGAGATTCATAATTATGTTATAAATCTAAACAAATGATAAGATCAAAAATCAATACAATAAGCAAAGTATATGAACCAAATTCTTAAACATTAAATCATAAAGCATAACCCTAAAAGTCCAAATGATATTTGACATAAGCCCTATTACAACCCTAATTATATAGACCCTAACAAAAAAAAGTCTTAGTGATATATGCTCTAAACCGAAAAAATTATACAAAGTACACAAATTATATAATGCAAAACAAAAAAATAAAAAAAAACATAGGAAAAAAATTAGAAACCAAATTTTAAAGCTTTTAAACTACAAAAATTTATTGACAAAAAAAAACAACCTTAATTTTAAAAAGTAATCAAATAAATTTTGTAAAAAACCAAAAATATATATATGTTTTTTACCTTTGTGTGATCTTTCCAAACTATTTTTTTACACTGTCTTTGAAAAAAATATAGAATGAAATTGTATTATTTCATATATGTCTAAACCCTAAAATTCTCCCCCAAATTTAAGCTAGTTTAGGTTAATTACTATAGATTTGTGAAAAACTTGTTAATTAATTTATGTGTCCTAACCTTAAACCTAAACCATAATCCAATAGTACATACTTATAATAATTACATGAAAAGATGTATTGTAATGTTCATTCCATAAATAAGTTAAGTAAACAAAATTTAATAAAGTATACATTAATTAAACCATAATGGGCACAATTATAACATTGTTTCCACTATAAATTATTTGTAATAACTACATATAGAGATCTATGTTCATCATCCATGAACTAGGACAAACCTTAATAAATTAATAGGTAGGATGGGGAGGTGGGGGTGAGAAAAGTGAATAGGTAATTAGTTGGTTTTACCTTGTAAGCTATTATGTAAACCAGTGTTATGCAGTATTTGATTTTTAAAAATAACCAGCAGTTCTGGTTCTTTAAATTTTTCATAATCAAAGAACTGTGGACTCTGACTTTTTGAGAAAAATTCAGAATCAGACAACCAACAGTTTCAGTTATTTCAAAAACATCAAAGAACCAGCAGCTTTCACGAATGAACCGGCAAAGAACCTGTTGTCACAAAGGCATTTTAAAAAAAATTCAACAAACTTGAGAACCACACATTAATATACCAAAATGGGGTTTTTTTGGATTTTTAACCCTCTCTGGGTAAGTGGGAATATATCCAGGTTGGTAACCAAGGGTATCTGCAGCAGATTCTGATAACCACACAACATTGCTCATGTAAACCCTCTTACCTCCAGCCACACTACCTAGGTAAACTACCTATTGAAGTGGGTAAGTAGATCATAGACAAGTGGGTAAGAAAAGTAAGTGGTTACTAGGAGTGAGTGTAAGTCAGCAACCCACTTGGTGGCTACTAGGTAGGTAGATGCAAATTTGTGGATGGTTTGGTAGTTAGTACACATCTGTTCAGTACAGAGCAAACCACTGTGGTTAGCTACGGGACATGACCTCAAGGGCCAAAAACTGTTTTCCTGTCCACACACAATCCATCCTGCATGATGAGCTTGTGGGTACAATTCAACACTGTGGCCAATATGTACATCCAAGATTTTAATTGCAAAAGTCTGGATGAGTATGGCCATTCAGTACACCAAAATATCGGCGAATAATCGGTAAGGATCACACCAGTAAAAGTCTGATTCCTTTTACCGATAGTTCGAAATCCGCTTGATCCGAGATCACATGGAGTGCAGAGAAAAGAATTCAGCGTTGCAGAGAGAATAGCGTTGCAGTTGATCGTTCCGTGCACGCATCATTTCTGAATTCTGAAGCTCAAGAGGAAAAAATTCAAGTCAAAACAAGGTGGAGGATCCGACGACGACGCCCTTGCTGCACCAAAATTGAAGCTGCAACAATTGCAGCAGGACCTTACTTGCTTTTACTTTTTAAGATGGTGGCGATGTGGTATTGCTGCGACTGTGGTCTGTTGAATGAAAGCACTCACCATAACGCGGTCTACTGCCACTGTGACCACCATGTGTGTGGAGAGTGCAGCCACGCAAAGCGGAAGTCGTCGCACCATCATCATAATCACGACCTTCACAAACGATTCTCACGTGGTGCGACGCGCCACAAAACTAAAGCTATTCACCACCATCATGATACGCGTCATGAAATGTCTGTTCAAATTGGGGCCAACCTTCTCGCCGGTATTCTGCTAGCTGCCATCACATCCGCTGCCTGTTCTGTGATGTAGGGTTACATACTTTTATATCCAGTTCCATTGTAATATGTGCATATTCCTATGTCGAACACACCACAATATAGTATCAAGAAATCGGTTGGGGAAAGTACAGAGATTTCTCAACTGAAGTTAGTGTAAGCTCGACATATAGAAATATGACTGATTGGGGCCGCCAGGGTAAGCATGACTCATGTGGGCGTATGGATAGCTTTCGATATACAGATGCAGCTCGGCACAATTATATTTGCCGGCGTTTAATTAGGAAGGGTACATATCTAACTAGTACTGTAATGGCAAGCGAATGGGAGCCATGATATATATCAACTAGAATAAAAAAATAATTCACGTCTTCTGCTCAAGAATTCTTGCAAGCTTTCCATGTGTTGAATCTTGACACCTACTTTCAACTGCACTGTGTTTGATGTTATGCTTGATTTTGAATCTTTACCTTCAGCGTGTTGATGTCCAAGTTCTCCCCAAGTGCACGTCTAAGCATACATTTGTAACCTTTTGATCCTGTTTTAGAAGGTGAAGAGAAAATTTAAATTGGTAAGGGCATTGTCACCAGTCTCCAAGTATGCGCACATTAAACGAAAGATTGAGTGCATGAGTGCGCGGAGCAGAGTGAATTTCTAGTTATGCCAAGTACCCAACTAGAAAGCTCCTTCATTAACTTGTCCGAGTTTCTAGAAGACTTGCAAGTTTTTTGCCGTGTAAGTGCTACCAAACATTCTATCACTTCAAATTCACAGCCGTCATTCCAACATTCAAAATCAAATTCAAATGTTTGTTCATTGAATTAAATTTTCAAACAATACAAGACTTAGGAAGAGCATAGAACATTTCATGCAAAAAATCACCTAAATCTTAAATTAGTTTTTTATTGTCTTGAAATTTGATGGGTTTAACAAATTGAAATGGACGTGACATTCCTAACAATACACCAACCAAGGATGTTTTCACCCATCTGTATAAAATGCAATACATTTGTTGATTAGGATGAACCACCATATTTGCTCTATTTAGCTATGTGGGTGAAAACATGGTTGAGGTTGCAATTTTGGCTCCTCTTGTAATATTAATAGAGGGCCCAATATGAATCTAATTAGTTTTGAATGATCTTATGCTGTTAAAAACACATTGTGGTAAGTTTTAAGTTCATTGTGACCATATTGATATGGATTGATAATAAAATTTGCATTGATTTGGGTGAAAGCACATTATAGTGACCCTTTTTGGGATGTCAAATTATATTATTTTTTAGGGGTATGCATGTTTGAATGTATTTCCTCTTCAAACATTTAAAAGATTTTCATAATATTTTTTCATATTATGTTAGAATATAACTTAGTTAAGATTTTTTTTAAAAAACTATTTCATTTCATTTTATGAATTGTGAGATTGGAATATATTTATGAAAACAAATGTAATGTACCTATGTATTCGAAAACATAAATATACTTTAAAAAATAAATTAATATTTTTAAATTTTTATGAAAGTTAAAGGTATATTAAATCATGTCATTTCAAATAATTTGAACCATGTATGTACACCATGTGATTAATTTTTTAAATGAATTTCAAAAAATGATTTTTTTCAGCAAAGATACAATAAATGTGTGGTAAATTGAAATTTTGACAAGTAATCACATTCATATAAAAAATGACAAGAAAGTTAGATGGGCCATTTTTATTATTCCATTAAAATTGATTATTTTAATAACTACTAAACCCTAAAATTAATGTAATCAAAACGAGACTTTGACCCTATTATACCAATGTCTATCATAAATATATTCATGCATAATGAATTTTTATTTTTTTTAAATAATATTACATAACATTAGTTTTGTAAAATTAATTATTATAATAAAAACCAAAATTAATATCCAAAATTAAATGTACCATGCTTTTGGAACAATTATAATATATGTATTATAATAATAGACCAAAAATGTTCCAAAGGGGGTCATCGTAATGTGCTTTCACCCTTTTCACCCAAAAAAATGATGTATAACAAATATAATAGGTATCAAATAAGTTGAAGTCTTGATGGCATGCATCTTTTGGAAATCATATACATAAGGGAAAAAAAAATTAAATGTGCATAACAACATTTTGGAACTCAAAATTCATTTTGAATCAAAGGTAAGCTTAATCTAATGGTTAGATGAAGAGGAAACCTGTAATGTACAAGTTTCCTATTTATGACCATTTTAGAGATATGTGTCAGGTAAGGACTGAGAATGGGCATGTTCTAGGAATGAGGGCTCCATGTGAGGCAAGTACTAAGCATAGGACCCAAGCTCCCAGAACATGCTCACTCAAGGATTTTACCAGGCCTAAAGATATGGTACAATTTTGACAGGCTGACTTTGTCTGTGAAGGAGGAGAGGCACCCTTACGCATAAGCTTTCTCATTTTGAGGAACCTTCTGTGTTGTAAGGTGTCATCCTCTTTTAAGGAGGAAATTTCGCTTAGTGCATGCCCAGCGGCAGCCCTTTACCACAGTACATTGGTGGCTCTAGACATGTCTGTCAAATAATTAATTAAAATTAATATTCCATTTCAAAAAATAAAATATTTAAAATTATTTCAAAAGATCCTTCTATTTCTCTTACATTTTAAAAAATAATAGTTTATGAGAATTTCAACACTTCTAAAATATATAATTTGTGCCGACACCACCAAGTACTACAGTTAGTATTTAGCACATCTAATATGCATTATTTTGTTTGTCCCCCCATCCCCACCCATGAACCTGAAAAGATGGACTATACAAAGTGAAAGAGTATTTAACTGTCACCACTTTGGCCAATGAGGAACAGTCATTTCCTGTTACAGGTGCCCTGCAGGGCACCACGAACCTGTACAGTTTTACCATCCCAAAGAAGATTCATGGTATTTTCCCTCAAATCTTCATCCAAGTACTGTACCACATGTTCATTTTTACCATCCTAAAGAAGATTTAGGAGGTGGTTTTGGGTGTAAATCTATATTGAAAAAGTACTGTAAAGGGTCAATTTACTGCTGCTGTTGGGCATCCTCTTGTAATGAGGTGCCCTTCAAATACACTGAAAAGTTTGTCCTAGTCCTTTACAGATTATGCAGCTTATCAGCCACCAGTGCACTATCCCATTCGAAACCACTTACAACTCAATTGTTGATAAACCATAGTAACTGGGTTACCAAGGTCTCGCAATGCAACCAGTGTTGTGTGGTTACCTGGTTTCACAAGTTAGAACTGTTGATTCTGGTTCCAGTGAAGGTGGAAACCAAACGGGATTTGGGTCTAATGTTTGGAACCAGTTCTGGACTTGAAACTAGAACCAAAACCCTTTAACAACCAGACCCAAATTCAAGTTCCCAGTTTTATTTACATGTGGAACCAAAATCGAAATTGGGACCAAGATGTTTGAAAAAAAAATGTTATAATTGAGGACTAACCAGAAGGTAACTGTCAGTTAAATCACCAACTCCAATTTCCAAAATTGAAACTTGATTTTTTTAAAGGAATCGAACCGGATTCCTCATGCCACTTATTTGTGGAATTGAAATCATTCTGATTTACTTTTAAAAACCAACCAGAGGTCCCACATACAAGTTTAGAACTGCCGAACACTGGTTGCAAGCTATCTTGTAAACCCTCCTACCTCTCCATCACACTACCTATTTAAGTGGGTTAGTATCATTAGACAAGATCTAGGTAGGAAATGAAAGTCTCTTTAGTGTATGGATTATGCAACTCAACACCAACCAGTGCACTATGCATTGGAAATCAGTTACAACTCAATTGTTGATGCATCACATTAACGTATCGTGCAAATTACCATCCTACCTCCCCCTCACACTACCTAGGGAACTACCTATTTGAATCATAGACAAGTAGATACGAAATGTAAGTAGTTACTATGACTGACTGTAAGTGCGTAACCCACTTTGGTGGCTGCAGGGCAAGTAGATGCATGTGGATGGCTAGAACACAAGCTGCTTACTACAGAGGAAACCACTGTGGTTAGCAATAGGACATGAATAGAACAGAAAAGTGTTTTTCTTGTCCACACATACCAATGACACCAACGATCCTGCATGATGAGCTGGTGGGTCCTGGTTCCCCATGGCCAATATGTAATTCCTAATCTATCTAAGAAGGAAGGTTGTTTGTTTGTTTTGTTTGTGACATGGAGATCTCCCAAACCATGGCGTCTCTTTTTGCACTCTTGAAGTATGGCATTTACAGAGCTTACTCAGGAAGCAGCACCGTGTATGTTAAAAAAGCTCTACTCAAGAAGGCCCTAGAGCATACCCGGTGACTATGACTCAGGGCCCCTTCCCTCCACCATAGCTACTGTGTCCATTAGGAGGGGGAGCCGCTCAGGCATTTAGAGATTTACCTTCAGACACCTCCAAATGCAGAGTTTGCACCTGTTTTCTTCTCATAATCTTCTACCATCCATGCATGTTCCCTCCCCACTTGCTTCAGAGTTGCAAGGACCAAGATAGTTCAGACTGGCTATGGCGAATTAAGATTCAGTAGCAGAATCTTACCATCTAGGTCCTCAAAGAAACCAAAGTAATTAGAGACGAAGAAGAAGTTGCGATCTGCATTGTACCAGCTATAGTTACTGTTTTGTATAGGAGTTAAGCTCTCCTGGCACTTTGAAATCCTCAAAATTGACTGTCACAGCACATTAAACATGGACAAAGCTTGTTCTAAATTTGACAAAACGATAGAAAGATCAATGTGATCAACAGAAAGCCATCATTTTGTCAGAAAATAATCAAAATCTTGTTGTAGAATATCTCTACAACAAAACGTGAACAGAAGAGCAAAATATCTACCTAGCAGCTGACCCTTGCCAAGCTTATGTAAAGCTAAATGCGAGGAGATGAACAATCACAAGTGTGTGATCTATGCAACTATAATGTACGTGCTTCTGCCGAAATTCTGAGAATGGTTGTGGCAACCACAGTAAACTGGCAGGCAAGGCAGCACCTCCAGAATAAAACTACCAGAACAAAACTACGTAGTCAGTAGTTGATTTCATATTTCAGTGTTAAAATGAGTGTTGGGCGGTTCTTTACGTTTATGAAGGACCTCCTGTTCCGGTTCTAAGAAGAAGATTTGAACAGTTCCCTTTCCACACATAAGTGGAACAAGGAATCTGATACAGTCCGGTTCTTCAAAAGAAATCTGGTTCCGGTTGTGAAAATGAGACCCGGTCTTGGATATCCTGGACTGGAAATGATGGTTAAGACCTGGTTGATGTCTGGTTAGCTCCCCAATGCTAGTGTTCTTTTTTTCCCAAAAATCTTGGATCTGGTTCCAGTTCTAAATATAAATGGAACTGGAACTCCAGTTTGGGGTCTGGTTTAAAATTTTGGGTTTTGGTTCTGTTCCAAAAATTAATTTCGATTCCAGTTTGGTTTTAACTAATCAGAATTGGCACCACAGTTCTAACCCTCCAAACCAGGTAACCGCCCAACATTGGTTAAAACTCCCTGATGCAAATGGCATAAAACGAGCAAAGAATGCCTCCTCAGGCAGTCCGTTAGTAATCCTGACTGCCTTAGTAGTCAGTATTCCTCATGTACTGATGTGACACAACTTGAGATTCGTCAAACAATTCCCTAGTGCTTAATTGGTGCTTAAACAAATTATGCTTGTAAACACTAGTTTTAAGTAATTATTTTCAGATGTTTTATAATTATTGGATTATTTTCATACTTATTCAAATGCTACTACATTGACATGTTAAAATAATAATAATAATAAATATAATTCACATTTTCAACATTAACTTTGTATTAGATCTGCAAACATTTCAAATATGAACTAATCACATCTAAAGTGACACATTATTCTTAATACGTTGCACTTGAAATGTCAATTCATACAATTGCCATTCCTTTCACATATACCAAGATCAACATCCCATGTCAAAACTATCATATGGTATACGATATAACTAAAACATTTCACAATTCCAAACTTTAAAGGCATGCACACCTATTTTGGATATAAAAGTAATTTAATAGCATGTTGATATGCAAAACAAAACGAGTTTAATCCTAACCCTATATAAAACCCTAAAACTCACCACCACTAAGTTGGCATCTGGTAAAGAGGGGCTCGAACCTACTCCCAACATTTGTAAGCTCTCACTTTTTGGAAGGTTGTTTTTGTCATCTTCCACGGTTTCAAGAAAAGCACCCCACAGAACCTTGCTTCACAGAACTTTAAATTGGGGGAGGGGATTTTCGGCTATTCCATACCCCACAACACTAAACAATGTATAGGGCAAAACCTGTGAGCTGTGAGATTGCTGGAGACCAACTCCAAAGATGCTAATTCCTGAATATGGTCATTGTTCAGTTGTTGGTTTGGTACCATGAGCCAAAAAGGATGCAACATCCAGTTCTTTGCAGGTTGTTGTGGGTAAAGCATGTGAGAGAATTTTACTGGAGTTAGGAATAATTTCAACCTACATAAATCTTATCTATGATTCATAACATAATGTAAAATATATCATGTGCAGTAACCATTAAGATTAGTAAGGACATCCTGCCAAGATCTTTCTCCCAGATGTCTCTCACTGTCATACTTGGCACAGGATAATGGAAGGATGCATATGATAATTTATTGTCAAGTGTCAGCCGTCTAATTAGTAAATCTAAAGCCTCCTCAGGGTTTAGATACAGAGCATAAGCTTTACTGATTGTTTATAATTGCAAGGGTCTAATTTGTGTTTGTTTGTTAAGACAAGCAAAAGACATGAGTCTAAGATTGTGCAGTCAAGAGACAAAGTTGTCATAACCAGATGTTTGGCACCATGTGAAGTACATGACTTTCATTCACAGCCTAACTTGACAGATTTATAAAAAGCATGTAAAGAGTAGAACCACAGCCAGAAACTTTGGGTGTGATGAGTCTGGGATTCTAAGCCCCATGTGACTCAAAGTAGCAGTTATGGAATGAGCCAACATACCGATGCAATATTCAGATCACTCTTGTAACATGGCTCGCCCTAAGTTGGTGGCCAATGCAAGGCGAACTCTCTCTAATGGCAGGCGTGTCAGATCCTGAGGATTGATTCCTTCTAGATCTCCACGGACTTTTGACAGTAAAAGCTCCTGTAGCCTGTTCAACAACAGATGAGTTTCACTCACATTGAGTAGTGGTTGCTCTGGCCACTCCAGCAACTCCACCTGTCTCCCACCCCATGTTAGGAATAAAACGGATCTGATAAGTAAAGCTTATCTGAAATTGTATTTTGATTGATGCATGTCAAAGACTGGCAATTTTTCCCTGACAAAGACATGATTATAGTCCTGAAGATATCAGCAGTTCAATTTGCACCTGAAGCTAGCACATAACCTCTTCGTTCCACAAAGGGTATTTGCAATCATAGAGTTCTCCCAGCAAGAGAAAGCAAATACTCAACCCATGTGCCTAGAATTGTCAAGTGGCTGTGTCACATTTCTCATGCAGGTAGGCAGTGCACTTGCATGTGACACTGATGATTTTGAGGTTTTCACTAATGATTCAATTTTTATAATAGTCTCAGATGAAAAGATAATGATGATGATGGGCAGAGTGCAGGAAACATACCGAATCATGCAATATTGGTAACCAGAAGCGTTCAGGTGTGACCTGGGGCTTCAACAGCTGGATGTCCCACAACACACCAGATCTATTAACAAACTTCAGATCTACACATACTGTAACCTCCAGACAGAAAGCAAAACAGATGTGGGATTCTAGACCACAATATTCATTCAAATTGCACTAGAAATGCATCGGTGCACTCCACCTCAGTTGTCCCCCCACAGAGGTTTGAGGGTTTAGATCTCACATCAACAAGCAGAAAACATGGGAAAAAACTGTATTCTACCAGCTCTATACCTGGAGAAGAGAGTCAGCAGCCTGTCTCCCTGTGTCTGCAAGTTTTAGTGGGTCAGGATTTTTTGCGCGTAGTTGCTGTATGGCCTGTAAACCAGCCTTGAACTCACTATACCTGAAAAAGTATGCCACATGAAGTAATTTGTCACGACATTTCTGTACCAGCATCAGCCAGTCCCAAGTACCAAGAAACAGTCATTGAAATGAGCAAACACAACTGTTACCTATCTGAGTCCAGAGACATACCGATGTAGGAAGGAGAGACCTTGCATGGCATTCAGTTCAGGACCAAGGAGTTCTACTAGACCTTCAAGATTCTGCAAAGAACAACCACTTATTTTTGAAGAGTACTGCCCACCTACCAATCACAACTCTAAGCAGTAACCCGTAACAGGCCTGATAGGTATCTATGACAAAAAGTTGGCCACATAGAGGCCTTGCATGTGCCCACCATAGAATAATACCAACATGTAATCTGGATTTTCCATCTTCCAAATAGTCACCAAGTTTTTTCACATTTGCACCAGATTCAAACCCTACAGACGCATCAGAAAGACAGACGTCTCAATTTCCTCAAATGTTCAAACATCCCACTGAATAAACATGTTCTTCATTAGACATGGGCCAGTTTCCCACTACTCCCCTCTGCTCACAGATATACTAGACCTTCATACATGATGGTGACATGCAAGACCAACACCAGTAGTGTATTTTTACCTTAATGTATTCTGTCTGGGTGCCAGTGATACCAAGAGACACTGAAGCCAAGAGTTCATCTGCTATTGCAGAGAGCCGGCTGTCATCATGAGCCTGCTGCAACCATGCTATCCCTGCACCCTTGTGTCCATGCTTCCAGTGGTGTACTCCTACAACCTGCAACCTCTATCCAATCAATGGCATTGAAGGGAAACTGGACTCTCACAAGACAGACCAAGGCTGGCCCCTGACAGATAGCAAGAAATTGCAAAAGCTTATTTTTATGGGTAACATGCAGTAATGGATGAAGGACCAAAAACAATATTCATACCCTATGTATAGTTGTTGCCACAGCTTTTAAGTCATAAAGTCGGGTAACCTCCAAAACCTTCTCACACCCCCAAACAAGATTGGATGAGCACCAATATAAGATCAAAGTACTCCTTTTCCACAAGGTAAAGATGTTGATGTACTAAAAAGCAAGCTACTCTATAGGCAGCTTAGACAAAAACTAACGCAAAAAAAATGCTTTTGAATTTTCTGAAGATTATATATACATGTTGTGTCATATATGCACAAACAACAAATATGTAAATACATACCATACACAACATCGTTTTTCAACAAGTCATACATGAGATTTTCGTTTTGTTACTGCAGATTGTTTGAAATACATATTCCGAGAAAGATTTCCTGAAATTTTGATATTGTGATGTGCTAAAATAAAATAAAAACATTGGAATGCCAAACTTGAAAGAGGCTGACAGTATATCCAATGTCATTTTAACTCTTCAGTGTGCACAGTCACTAACAGAGGATCTACACTAGGACTATCTGGATCACACCATCTGATGATGTCTCTTCACAGATATGTGCAAAACCAGGGTTTCCCCAATATAGCTGAGCAAGCATACCTTAAGGGCCAAGTGGTCACTGTTGGACACAGGCTGCTTGATAAGCAAAGTCTCTAACATGCCTAGGCCTTGTCTTGGGCAGGCTGACAGGTAAACTGGTGCTAGCTGCCACAAATCCACAACCCCACAGCCCCAAACCCATCAGACTACAACTTATGGTATACATCCACATGTTCAAATGTCAGAGACACAAAGAAAACATCTCACTCTGTGTTCTTCATAAGCAAATACATGCAGTCAAGTTAATGAAGCTTGGCCAGCACACAAGTGAGTATAGAGACCATGGTGGGAAAGTCCAGTAACACCAATTGGCATGACAAGAACGTGTGGTTATAACCATATGAGTGTCTCTCACAAAGTGTCAGGCCATCACCTTCAGCATGAATAGCAGTGACAAGCTGCCATTACTCCCCACTGATTTCATCAACTCCAGAGAATGGGTTAACATCAGTGTATCAAGGTGGGAAAGTAGTCAACTTTGGCCAAAAATATTTTCAGCCCAATGGACCAAAAAACTTTACTCTTGTACTGAGTACAGCCCACAAGAAAAACATACATCCCACAATATAGCGACAAATCATGACATTCATCAGTTCAAGCATAGGAAACAGATGCCAATTGATGGTGTTGAAAGTCAAACAAGTCCAGCATACAAAAACAGAAGGACAGAAAGCTTCCTTTACACTAGACCCCTAACACTTTAAAACTTCTTGTCAAGCAAATGCAGTTTTCAAACACACACAGGTGTTTACAGCATATAATGTGGTCCACAAACAAGAAAAGACCATATAAAGCTGTCAGTAAATCAATTAGTCAAGGAAAGCAGGCATTGCAGTTTAGGCCCAGACCTGCCAAGTAAGTTGATGAGAAGAAAGGACTTGGGAATAAAACAAACGGTGGAGTTCTTCCAAGCTGATGCCGCCCAGAGTGTGTTGTTCCTCTCGTAGAAGTGTCTGAGCATACTTGCTCTTAGCTGTTAATAGCTCAATCATGTGTGCCATGAACCTGCATCAAAGCTCCAGGTCATCAACAGCCGAGCATCACTACATTATCTTTAGGTATAACTGACAAGCAGTTCTATGCATCCTCCAACATGCCTCTATGGGCCCATGAGCCACTGCATGATTCAAGCAATCCATTTCACCAACAACAAAAATGTTGAGACTTAAACATAGTGGTGAGAAGATATTGCAAACACTTACCATGGGTCAAAAAGGCGGGAGCACTCTGCAATAACAACCTGCACAAACATTCAATCTCATAAGAGTTTCAAACATCCAAAACTTCACTGAAACATGCAGTTTATGTGAGCTCTCCATTATAGCAGGAACTCAAACTAGATCAATTACACCCTACACCAAGAAAGACTTTGTGCAAACCTCAGTGTCATCGCCAAGAATTGCCAGCATCAATTCCTGAAGTCGGTCTTCACTGGATGCAGATTCATCAATATTGGAGCTCATCCTTGACTCCATACATTTTATGGCATAGCTTGCCAGACCTTCTGATACCTGCTCTCAATAACCATGAATGTCACCTTCAGGACAAAATACTACCCTAAATTTTGTTGTTGAAAGATAACAACAAAAAGTTCACAACTGGATACCTAGTTGTGTAGTTCAGCAAGGAAGAATATATGCCCTAGGGCAAATGCTGTAGCTAACAATTGCAATAAGTACTCATCCTTCATTTCACCAATGTTAAGCATCACTACTTGTGTGATATATTAAAACTGCTAACAATCATATGAAGGACCACCTATAAATCTATATGAGATTCCAGAGAAAACTCCACAACACTTTGCAAGTAACAATGAGTGCAGTCATAACCATATGACTGTGACTCATGAACTGTCAAACCATCACCTTCATTATGAAGACATGACAATCTGCTGCTGAATTCATTAGGTTGCAACAGTGGGTGTAGATTAGGATATAATAAGGATAAGGTGCTTCCTGAGTTTCTTTCACAAGGAAGAAACTGGAAAGACTGCTCGTAAAATAATGATAAGCATTTACAGTCAACTGGCTTTCATGTAAGCTGAAACAAAGTGACATGTGCTCCAGGTGGAAAAATGTGAGTGATACCTTGGAAAAGGGCTGAACATGAAGAAGATGGGCCACTAGAAGCTCAATCCAGTGAGAAGTGGCAGCTAACAGGTCATCTATGCTGCCAAGGAGAATCTTCACAAGCTTCTTTAATCCTCGAAGAGTCTCGGGATGGTTACATTCACCCCAGTACGTGCTTGCATCTAACTTAGCAACCTGGCTTCGCCATCTCTCCCATGCCTACATTGCCCCCTTTCTATGTCATTCTCTTGAAAGCAATTTTAAGATTTACAACTCAACTGCTCTCAACTGAAGGAAGAAGAACATGCTCTTAAAAGAATACAGATCAAAAAGACTTTAGGCCTTATGTCCCATGGTCTTCTGCCCACAACCACCTTGCACTTGCCTTGGTAAATTCAGGCTTGAAGTTGAAGGCCTGGCCAGGACTGCCAGGAGGTAAACTTGGACGCAACCGAGGCATCTTTGATATGAGCACTGCAATTGTTTCAACAAGCCCATTCTCTACCTGCATAACAGTAGCACCCTTGTGAATACTTTCTCACATACCAGATCATTCTGTGGGTAAACTGTGATTGGTGTCTTCACCAGGAGGCTATAGCCATGTTTAAATGGAAAATAATGCATGTACTTTTGGAAAGGTGCTTACTGCACGGTTGTCAATTTGGTCATGTTGGTAAGAGCCATGCATGCGCAATAAATTGACCTGCCTCCAACATAAGGCATATTCAGATGGAAACCAACCAAAATTGAACTACAAATTGAAGTAGTGCATTTGCCAACAAAAACACAGGCACTGTATAAAAAGCAGCAACAGCTATCAAGTCAAGGCATACTCATAAGGGACAACAAGAGCCAGGGTATGAATATGCAAAGGACAGACCACAATATCAAGCCAGCCAACTGCAAGGGCAGAAGCGATTCCATCCCAATACTCCTCATCATCTTCAGGGAACTGACAAGTCCACAAAACATTAGCACCAGAAAGTTGCAAAGCCCTAGAATGAAGCAAAAAAACTTCACTCAATAGAAGCACCGAGGGATTAGGGATCAAACTCACCCGCAAGTTGAGCAGCTTTTGCTGAAGATTTGCAAGCTTTGAGAAGAGAGTTGCACTTGAGAGCACCCCATCATAACTCTGCAAGTACATAATGCAGTCAGTCATACTCACCATTGAGCACATTGAACATGGAATTCGAAACAAGATGTATCCTTCAGCATATAGAGTGATGACAGAGGTGTTCTTCCAGGTTTGTAACTTACAGCCAACCAGTCAACCAAACGCTCTGGAAGCCATGATGCAGCATTTTTGTCAACATAGAAAACCTCCAGGAAGTCCCAAATTGCTTTCACAGTTGTCAGCTGGTAACTATCCTGCATCATCTTCTGTTCTTCAGGATAAATACACAGCAAGGTACATCATCAAACAATCCAGGGTATACAAACTCTGGATTGAGATGACAAAGCTCAACAGAGCTCTGCTGCAATTTCTTAGAATAAGGAAAACCAGACCCCAATTTGAGGCTACAAAACCATCAGGAGTACAGGAAAGCAGAAACAAATTACTAGCATATCAACCTTGCCTTTGAAGGATCACTAGAAACATCTGAAGCTGAGCCTGGTGGTGCTCCACTAGGTCCAAGGGCTGCACTAATGCTGTGGCTGTACTCTAGCACGTGTTGCCACCTGCCCCCCACAAAAGCAAAAAATAGAGAACCAATATTGTAAAACACGGGAGTGCCACATTCTCGTAAAGTTCCTTTGGATCCTAAGTTTTGCAGCAGACGAAGCAAAGGAAAGAAAACAGAGAGCACATACCAGTCAGTACCGTAGGCTCTACTCGGGGCTTCAATTTGCATCAACTGCTGGCTCTGGAGATATGCAAAAGCTTGAACAGACGCATATGCAATGCGACGCTTCTCCGCCAATGTCTGGTTCTCATCCTTCTTTCCGAGCTCGATTTCAACTACTTTCCCGCCATCATTTCCCTTTGCCACAGCCGGTTGTAGACCATTGGGATTCGACTCATTCTCAGGCTTGTGCTGCTGTTGCAAATAAGAGAGACGGAGACAGTTCCCATGACCCCATGATACCAAGATGCGCGGGGCGCCCTGCACACGGTGGTACACCGTGTGCAACACAGCCGCAGTGCTGGAATCAGAAGAATCCGAACCCTGCTGTTGAAGGGGAACAAGAGCGCCACCGTTGGGAGCAACGGCAGCGAAAGAGGGCATCCCCATGCAGATCAGGAGCTTGTTGCTCAGCACACAGTTCGAGCTGCCAACCACGAAGAGAAATTGGTTAAACAAGTAACAAGAGAAACAACAAATGAGCCACGAGAATGAGCTATAACCAAAATGCTTACATTATTGAGGAAACGAGAAGCAAGTATCACTCGTCGGATTTCCTTAGGTCGCGAATTCTCGCTATGTCTTCAACAAGCAAATGTTCCCACGGCCGTACAGAATACAGGCTCCAGTAGAGGACGTTCAAATCGGAAAACCGCGAACCCTAAGTTGGAGTTCAAATGCTCTTCACGCAAGTACTGATGAGCGTGTGACTTCGAACCCGCTACGAAAAACAGACAATCTGATACCCTCGAGTATTTTTATGATCGTCTTGAGTGAGAATAATTTTGCACCGATGCACGTGATCTCGGAAGAGGCCGGAGCTGTAAGGATGCACGGAGAGACACCATCATTCATTCCCCATCAGTACTCACTTGATTTATTCCTTTTTGTCTTCCTTCAAGCTCCATCGTGCTTCTGGACAAGCTTTGAGTCCTTCATTCCTATCGCCTTCCTCCATCGTCCATGGGGGAAAATCACAAGCTTTTGCTTGCTATTTGAGTGCTGCATTCCCATCATCTTCCTCCATCGTCCTTGGGGGAAAATCACAAGCTTTTGCTTGCCATTTGAGTTTGTTGGGCTACTGCAAAGTGTTAAAAGTTGGGAAGAAGAACATCACAAACCAGGCAGGATTTATGCTCAAGAATGATCACATGAAGAACTAGGTGAAGAAGAGGCTTAAAGATTGAACTTCACACAAGGAGAGAGCGAGGAGAGCGAGGTTGAATGTTTCTTATGCTTGAATTCTTGATAGCCATGAGGAACACTGGATCAAGCTTGAGACATTACAAGCAACAACAAGCATTGTCTCAATACCAAATGGTTCCCTCCTCACACACCATGATTTGCATCCACATCAAAAATTGTCCTACTAATATTTACTCTGTCATCAAGTTACGAGATCTAATAAGACATTCTGCTTGTGAGTTGAGTTTGCAGATAGAAAATGTCTCAGAGGGCGCCTTGCTATGCTGCAAAGACTTGTGGCAAGAGTGTACAATACGGTACTGAAGATGCAGGTTGCAGGGCGCACTATACATGCTCATTTGACATTAGTGGAGAGTGGTGTTTCCAAGTTACAAGCTTGCCTGATGTTGAAAACCATGACCAATGAGGTCTGGATCTCAGGAATTTCAAGCTTATTCTTTAAGCGCCTTCAGTGATGGTGAAACACTGATGGGATACCTTCGGATATCCTTGCCTTGCAGGACAGTAGTGCTCTTAATAGTGCACCAAATGGCAAATTAATTAGCAACTGCACACAATCAAAGTCAGATGTGACAATACAAAGACAACAGCAATGTGCCTACATTGACAAACTTTGCAATTTCTGTAAATATAGTTGCTCGCTATTGAAGTCAATTGAAGTCAATTTCTCAGTTGGGGAGACAACCTCTGGTTCCTGGGGGGCCTTGTCCACCTTCAACTATGAGCTTGGGCTAACTCAGCATGATGTTTCTGGATTCAATACCGCTTTACCCAGGACTCCTGACACAGCACTAAATCTCTTTTGATATCAATTGTCAAGTTGGTTTTACTGTGAACTACCAACTGGACTTAACTCCTTGTCTGTAACTTCCAAATGTTTGTCCCCAAGCTTTAGCTTTCTTACTCCATATAAATACGTGTGTCCTGACAAGTTTTTGACATAAACCCACATAGAGTGGTGAACTTTGAGGCTATTGAAAACAAGCAAGACAAAGATCTTGACTTGAAAGCACCCTATTGTGTCATGTTTTAGAGATGTGCATGAGTTACTGATAATGACACATAACTCTTAAGTTGTGTGTTTTGAATTGAATTGAATCCAGCCACTAAACCCAAACCCATGGACCAAGACTTGGCATTATCACACAATATTCCTCATACCTCATGCAGAATATTCGCAATTTGTCTTGTGGCTCCATGGGGACCAAATACTCTGCAATAGGGCTGATAAGCAACTCATACAGATACTCCAGATCTGTATTCATGTTGCCATCATTGTAGAGAGTCTCCATGCATCATCATTTCACAAATGTGCACTTGAGCTTCTAAACATTTCCAATCTCTTCTCAACCAAGGCATTATTTATCATGGTCCTCACCATCCTGGCAATACATAATGTAAATTAGAATCTTGCATGTGAAATGTGGGAGGAAAGTTCTATTAACTGATCCATCAGTTCATAATTTTTTGTTTGCTGACATCCACCTTGACTCTAAAACCAGAAAGCTCAACTTTGCAAACAACTGAGCAAATTTGGAAGAAAATTCATGACATACCTTATAGAATGATATAATTTGCCACACACATCCTTTATACACATATCAAGCACAGGAAAATAACAATGGAAGTATAGAACAAACCTAAGTCATAACATAAAATAAATGACTCAACACCAGCATGAACATTACAATTTTTATGCTGTGGCAAAGTACTGTTTTCCCCAATATTAGTCCATAGCCCACATGCAGCTTGACTTGAATTGAGAGCGTCCCATTTTATCACATTGTACTCAATGTCAAATTCAATGAGCTTCTTTGCAGCAACCAAACATAGCTTGCTGGGACCAAGCTGGAAAGGCAAGGCTCTGTCCACACCCTTTCTGCCCAAATCATGACCTGCCTCATCCAAACCTTGAGACATGGTATGATAGTCTTCCCTGCTCATAGGACCACCTCTCAGGCTACACGATGCAAGCATTTGTTTGAGAAAAATTCCAGACACATTCTTTCTTGACCCTGCAACATGGCAGTGAAAACCATACGACTAACTTGTGGAAATATGCTTTTGAAGTGTGCATAGCCAAGAAACCTAGTTAAATGCAACTTATGCTCTCTTTTAATACATGCCCTCATACTTTCAAGTGTTGAATACATATCAAGATGCTGGACCCAAAGAATTATGGTTTCCAACAACAACCATGAAGACTTCAATGGGCAACAGTATTTATCAAAATATAACACTAGCTCAAGGTGTAGCTTTTTCCATACTCACCTTTGATGAGGTAGCTCATACCTCAGGGCACCCAACTCTTGAACACTATGAGGTGAATTGTCATCATCATGAGTTTCTTGCATTGTATCCCCCTCCATTGACTCTTGCTTCACAGCTTCCTGATCTTTTTTTGCCATGACACGGTGTCCATCAGCTTTCTACTTGTCGAACCTATCTCCATGTGACACAAACTGGGTATCAATTGAGGGAAATACTCAGAATTTTTATGATTTAGACCCATCATCTGCTTTCCAAGGCTTTTGAATCCATATGTTATATCGTCCACATTTGAGAATTGCCACGGCCTGAATCTAGTGGTGTGCTAGTGCCTCAAAACATGATGTGAGGCAGGGTTTTCTTTTTTGATTTTGTGAGGTGGTTGGACTGGTAGTTGTGATCCTCCACAAGAGGAGTTAGTCAAATTTGGTACAGACAGTACTATTGTATTACCTGCCATCAAGAACTAGGGCTGATATAAGGTTTTCTGTTGTGCTACCATCCATCAATCGGTTGGCCCATATAAAAACAGACTCTATATGATGAAGACCACACTCATGGTGCAAGGCTCAAGAGAGTTGGATCATTGATTTCTTACTTGAACCCATCTCTTAGAATGTGAAAAGGAATGAGGAGGAGGATACCAAAGGTGGAGTTACCTTCCTAAGCCCAAGACCTGGCCTGTTGGCTTTTATATAGGGCCTTAAGCCCATTTCATTGTAGCCTCCATGAATTAGTCCAAATCAAATTGGACCATTTGTATTCGCTGAATGGCACTTGTATTGTTCGTGAAAATCCCATTTGGAGCTTTTTTGTATGATTATTCATTCATCAAAATGAATGATCTTCTATGAATATATAATAAATCTACTCATTGAACCATATTTGGAAACTAGATGGATCAAGAAATACCCTTATCTTTTATGGAAAGATATTTTACATAATATTACAACTAGTGCATTCACAATACAATATAGCACAAAAATAATAACCATTGCTTATTTTACATGTTTCAACACTAATACAAATTAGTGTTGTATTTATATTAAGTTATTTTAATCTATCATAATAAAATTTGGGTTGATTTGAATGAATTTAAATATTTACATTATTTAGAAGTGTTTTTAAATTATTATAAATTACATTCAATGCTTTTAGTCACAATTTATACATCATAAGCTATAACCAATGGAGAAAAAGAGTGGACAACCAATCTTACTTTGTCACATCAACTCATTTCTTGTGCTTATTGAACATCATTGCACATTCCAAACCATTTTGGTGTGTGAGGCACGTTCAATTTTTCATTGTCATTGATCCATACTTCACAACCTTGGCATCCCAAACTCTATCATCTCCCTACTAAGATTATGGTGCACAAATTGAAAATGGTCCAGCCTTCATACAATAACCAATCATACCAACATATCTATGTAGCCCATTCTTCCACAACTCCTTGTCATGTACCACATGGCCATTGGGTGCCTTCTTCAAGTTGTTCCACCTCCAACTACTCGTTGACAACCTTGTTCAACATTTTGAGACTCATGAACAATATATTCATTTCACAACCACTTACATATTAAAACATAAAAGAATGCTACCCCTTTCCAATGGTTACCCAAGGCGCACGTTTTATTTTTATAAAAAATTTCATCTTTCACAATAAGATTGGATTTATGTTAGAACCTCGTGACAATGGTTACAAAAGGTTCCAAGAATTTTTGTCAAGTTTTCATGTGAAATGCCCCCACTTCACATGCAACATGTCTCAAAGAGCCCATCATGTAGCATACTCAATATGAGAATATGTTTCATGTTCTCTCACCATTTCAAATCAAAAGAACAAGAATGACATGCAATGGATACACATTGGGAAAAACAAAGAAAATCCAAAAAACCAATAGCCCCCCCCCCCCAACACACACCCCCTTCCAAAAAAAACAAATAACCTTGGCCTTTTCCGTGTGTAACATAAAAATCCAACACCACTAGGTCCATTCCCAAAAGAAAAAAAACATGAACTTCTTGGGTGCATGTTGCATCACCTCATTACATTAAAAGAAATTTCAAAACATATGACTATTTTTCTAGTCATAAAGGACACATATGACTAAAGGTTCCAAAATCATTATGGTTGATGAGTCATAAAAGACATGACATAATGAAAGGATAACATTTATAAAGGTCAATAATGTAGTCAATAATGCCATGTAGAAAGTAGCAAAGGGGTAGAAGGTATATTGGGCATAGATTATATTCAATAGTTTGTTTAGTGAGTTGGATTGGTGGTATAAGTATGTTAAGGAGAATAAAGGGGATAAGAAAAATACTTGTCAATCTGCATTGGTATTGGCAAAAATCTTTTAATATATGTTTGTGCATCAAAAGGAGAATCCATAGAAACATGTGGCCAAGGTTAAAAGAACTAGGGAAGAGATGAAAACAACATTAGAAAACAAAAAGAAGGTTGCAATAAACTCTCCAAAAAATGCTATTAAGAGGAAGAACAAAGTTGAAGAAGGATCCTAGAAGAAAAACATGTATTTTCAACTGCTTTTTGCAATTAAATTTTAATCGTAGGAGACATTTTGCAACTAAAATCCTTTTAGTCATCTAAGACAAGTCGCATGTGATAAACTAGTCGCAAATGACAAAGAGTATTGTATGAAAGAAAAAGTCAACAAATACATTTCATCCTTTGACTCCATTGTATACATATTGTCACATGTGACTAATATGCAACTATTTTGGTCACAATTTTGAGGGCAAATCATGTGCTGCCATGTGTCCTAATATATGATTATTATTATTATTATTATTATGAAATAATCTAAAACATTCAATTCAAAGACTTGGATGATCTTATATTATGACATGTGGCCCAATGTAAATATGCCATGTGGCATTAAAAAAATAATTTAGTAAAAATATTAATATTAGGTTGGTAGGTACATAAATAGGTGCCTACAATCCTTACCTACCTACCTAGGTAAATAAATAAATAGGTAGGTTGTACCTTCCTAGGCTAAATACCTACTCATATAGGTAGGTACTTAAGTAGGTAGGTACATAGGCTGACCTAAATGGGTAGGTCAAACTAAGTACTTACCTAGCTAAATAGATAAGTAGGTTGGGGAGATATGTACTTTAGAATTGTGCGTTATTTGTTTTTTTGTTTTGGGTTGAGCCTTTTGATTAGCTCATCACATGTGCACAAACTTCTCAATGTGAAATTGCATAGGCACACCCTTTTGTTTATATAGTGTTCAAAATAGGAATGGAGAACAAACAATATGGGATAAGTTTTGAAGTTGTAACTTCCTTACAAACTAAGTTGTAATTCCAAAACTTTCTTCATCCTTTACTTCTAGGGGCTTTAGATTTTTAAACAATTCAAATACTAGATAATTAAATAATCATTTAATTCATAATGATGAAATTTACATATATTTAAATTATAAACTATACAGTACAAATAGTCCAATATTCATTATCAATTACTTAAATAAGTAACACCTTCTTCATATTTGACAAACTAACTATCTAG
>Ga0116227_10000797_pt1 | contig 65352 bp, 56 predicted proteins | sample S1TSphgellanicum_FD_89693 | JGI IMG/M metagenome (GOLD analysis project Ga0116227, IMG submission 89693) | Host-associated microbial communities from peat moss isolated from Minnesota, USA - S1T2_Fb - Sphagnum magellanicum MG | ecosystem: Host-associated > Plants > Peat moss > Unclassified...
ACTGAACACCTGAAGGTTCCTGTGATAGATGGAAAAACCACAGCCCCAACATGGAAGTAGTCTGGATGTTAACTAATGTCAGAACAGACAATGAATGAGAGAGGCATGACTGCACCCTTAACCAAAATGAGAAGTTAAGAACATGAGGTCATGGATGCTTCTTCCACAGAATTGGAACTTGGTAGTACCACTTCTGTAAGGATCAAATCCCAAGAGAGGTACTTGCTTATCAATTCCAAAGAGGACACAGTTTTGAAGTTTTGCATCAATTTGAATGTGGCATTTCATGTGCTAGAAAGAAACACTTGCAAATTTGATGAAAATTTTGCTGCAAAAGCAGTTTTGGGTTTGACGAATTTCTTTTTCACAGACATATTCCAACACAACTCTCTGGACAAGATCAGTTTAATTCAGCTTGGAGCATTCAAGATTATAATAATGAAAACTTCTAGCCATTAAGTCTGTTTTGGTGGAGGCAAACTTGTACAGACAAGAAGGACAAATTCGCATCAAATGCTTAGTGCATTTGTGTCACAGGTTTGTTTACGCTTATTGTGATGATACACATATGATGGTACTTTAGAAACGTTTTTCTTTCACCAAACTGCCTGGGATCATCACAACAAACCACACATGATCAATCATCAGCTAAGCAAATTACTTCGAATAAAGGTCATGTGTCATGTGGAGAAAGTTGTTTGAGGACTAATTGCTTGAGCACAAGGCATATAGGCCCTATCTGAGTCTTGTCAGGAGCATATCCTCAGTTCCACAAACTCTTCAGGGGTCCACTCCCACCTACTCTACTTTTCCACACAAACTCTCTTCAGGTTTGTCCACAAACCCCTTCAGGTTTAGCCATTGAGTTTCACCATACTCACTTCCACAAACTCTACATTTTTCCACACAAACCCCTTCAAACTGAGTTCCACAAACTCTACTTTTCCACACAAACTTTTCAGGTTTTGCCATTGGACGAAACTCAGTTCCACAAACTCACTTTTCCACAAACTCTTCAGGTTTTCGCCATTGCGCGAATCTCAGTTCCACAAACTCTTCACAAACTCACTTCTTCTGTCAGGGGTGGACAAACTCTTCAGGTTTGCCCTGCTTTATTGAGATTCGGCCTTCTTTAATAATGGTTTGATCAGTATAAGTACTTGTAGAAATTCGGTGAGGGATGAGTATGGTTTAGATTGATAAATTCTTGTGGAAGATTTCTTGACGGCCTGGTGAGTTGACAGTTTCTGAAAGAGAGTTATCCTTCAATTTCTACAATAGATTGCAAGAATCAGCCATCTAGTCATGAGTGTAGATGTTGCTTCACCACCAACGAACGGATGGCAGGAACTAGCATCAAGTTTCGCTTCAGATTCTGCCACGCTGATATTAAGGCTGGTCGTTTTCTTCATTGTCATCACCATCGCTGGCTGTGGCTTGCATCTCAAGATGCGGTGCTGGTCATCAGTATCTGCCTCTGCGTCGGCATCATCAAGAACTCGGCCTGCAAGCGCGAGCGATGGTATGCTACAAAATGAAAAACTCCCAATGCAGAGCAAGCGAGCATTTGTAACTGGCCTGATTATCTTGAATATGAGTGATTTTGCTAGCTACTCATTGTGAACGAGACTTTCGTATACATCCTAGTTCTGTCTATGGAAACCAGAGGCTACTAACTGCGTTGAAATAATTCCTTGCGTTTTGATGGGAGAGGAACTATAGGGACAGGAGAACATCCACAGGAAGGGATCGAGATGAACAATTTGCATTCAGCTGGCAATCCTATACTATCGGCAACAACTCATGGAGGACCTTCTGTAACTGGTGATGTTGTTGTATCTACGTCGTCCGCAGCAAATACCGTGCTGCTTGATGTAGCTGCCATGGTCCTTAGTGCTTCGTAAACCAGCTCCTGTAGTTTGCTCCGGCCGTAATTTGTTTTCATGTGTATTCAAACCAGAGAGGACTGACTGTGTTTAAATAACCCTTGTGTTTTGATGGGTCGGAACTTCACTTATTAAAGGTCTTCGTTTTTGGCTGTTGGAAATAAGCATGTCTCTTCATTGATGTCTGAGGCATGAGGAGAGCTAATGGGCTACACCTGCTTATATGCATATATTTTGATTAGTCTAGTTCATCACTTCTTAGACTTTTCTGCGTATTGAAATATTAAAGTAAACGTCCATGTCCAAATGTGAAAATCAAAGCGTGCTCGGCTAGAGTTGTCTCTGGTTGTCTCTTGCTGGATTTTCTGAAAAATAAAGGGATTTTTTTATACGTCTCATTTACCCATCTCTAGATTCATGCTTTTGGTATCTGGATCAATGATATTTGTTTTCATTTTCTGATGTTGCGTCATCGGCTAGCATCCCAAGAGTCTTTGATTTCTATGACGTCTGACTCATGGTTCCTCTCTTGCTATCTCTTCTTCGTAAAATTCAGGAGAGGATTCCGCAGCCCATGCGGCGCGATTCTTCCAACAGAATTACGCAGTGAAAGGGAACGACCCTATTAAGGTTGTTCCTGTGACTTTTGAACGCGGGTAACCTGCTCTTTACGCCACAGAACGCACCGACGGTAATCGATTTCGCCAAGCGCACGGACACGAGACCGTGACCAGTTACTTTCTTGTCAGAATCTGCCAAAGAGTGCCGTTCTGAAATTTGGAATTGGTTCCAGCCTTGTGGCGCTCTATCCATCAGCGGTTTAATCACCAAATTTAGCATTTACTTTCACGCGAGCAGCATTCCTTCTCGCCGACTTTCGTTCCTGATAAATATCGTAGCTTGGATGAGTGATGTGTTTCTGTGACCCTCCATCCAAAATACATAAATTCCAAGTACCAAACATCATCACAAGTGCTCTCCTAGCTACCTCATAATGATTGATCAAATGTGTGCACTGCCGACTTATTTGTCACTCCAAGAGCTCCTGAGTTCATGTTTACAAAAGCATTCACTAGGTTTTCAGTTGTAGATTGTAAGTCAATGTGCGCAGATAGCTGTTTGACATATAATGGAAAAATACTGAAATACGTAATGCTGCTAAAACTGATGCTATACAACAGTGAAACGACTGGAAATTTTGGAACTGTTATAACGCCCCTTCATGCATGTGGTTTCCAGTTAAATCATAAGGTGAGATTAGTACATACCTGGTTCTCTGTAGTGAACAGTCTCAGATTGAAGAGTTAGAAGTAGTCAAGTTCACTAAACTTCTTACCAGAAAACCCTGTTGCATTGTTTCACTGCCATGTACACCATGATTCCTGCATCTGTATTTTCTGGGTTTTATGGCCTCCATCCTGTGGGTTGTAGAGATGGCATCTCCTCTCTATGCAATGCAGGAAGATGATAATGTTGCTTTTGATTTGGACTCAGTGTTCCTGGTTGTGTGACGTCTGTCTTCCTTGGGTATTCACATCCGTAGTGTAGTAGTGTGATTTTGGTGAAAGAAGGTACTGTGACAAGCATGGGCTGGGAGGTAAATTGCTCATAATATATAGATTGTGTTGGGCACTCACAGGGTACTTACATGACTCTTGGTTGCACATATATAGCCAAGCCACATACATATACATTTGTCAAGAGCACTTTCTCACTGCTATTGGAAAAGAAGATCCTGCTGTTGATATTGTTCATCATATAGAATGTTTCCAGGAGGCCTATTGTCTGGTAAGTGTTGTTCGTGTCTGTCCTCTGCTTGGCTTTCAAACTTCTTTCACCTGTAATTGCCCTATGGATTTATATATCTAAACAGTTTAGGCTTGTGTTGTCTGCATTGTCCACCTTGCTTATGCATACAAGCTGCTACAGGGGTGATTCCACCAGGAACATAATCATCCCAGTTTTTGGTATGTCATGGCTACAAGGTGTGATGGCTGTTCATGATGCTGCTGATCCCATTGTAAACTAACTCTTACCTCAATTGTGTTTCAGCTTGTTCAGTAATCTTCTTCAATTTTCTTTTTCCTGATCTCCTTGTGACAGCTGGGTTTAGAAAATATAGACTTTATCAACTGTTGACTGTGACTGTAGTAGATTCTAAGTAGATTCTGTACATCTTGGGGCATGTCTGGTGACCCTTGGTAGAGGTGGGCAGGTACTATCATTGGTAGCTTGGGCAAGTATTCACCAGGGCTCCAATGTCAATCACCTCATCACATATGTGTGGGTGCAATTGTGCAGGCCCTTGTTTTGAACATATCCTTCTGCAATCAGAAGTAAGACTCTTGGAGCTTCAAGATTTGACATTCTCTTTAAATATGGGCTGTGTTCAGTAGCTGACCAGGAACCTACTTGTTCATCAAGGGCTACTTTGCAGGCATGGCCATGAGACATTGACATGGAGACACATGAGTAGGGTGCAAGTACAATTCAACTTCCTCTGCATCCAATACAGGTACATGACTTGGTGGACTCACTACACTATGCTTGTGGGTCTGGCAATTTCATCATGGAAGGATGATTGTTCAAAAAGCCATATTACCCACACCATCATCACAAGAGACATGGTTGAGGAAGGGAACCATGAAACGATGCAAGGATGCTAAAGGGCATAAAACACCAATTGCAATCACACACAAGGTATGGGCTCCAACCATTAAACTTACATTGCAATCCTAGAATATATGTTTATTGTACATGGATATTTACTATTGTTGATGTGTTTTTTGTGTTTGTGGAGGATCAATTTGACAAGGGCATCAAAATGTTGTTGTTGGATGGTGCTAATGTTAAACAAACGATTGCCATTGGGAGGATTACATGACTTCTAGGAGTTGAATCTTACCATGGCAAACCTATCTTTGAGAAATATTACTCAATTGGGGTTGAGGAGGCATTGGATGGTAAGGTCCCATTGTTTGTGAAAAATGAGGCAAATGATCCACCTCAAGGATGTAGTAGGGACCACCACTTTGTGGGATTGTGAATACATTGCTTTAGTAGACAATCCTTAGTACTATTTTGTTGCTTCATCAATTTGTGCAAGTCATATAATTTTTGGCCATTTAGTACCATTAGGCTATGCATTACATGTCTTATTTGGACTAAAAGTCTATTGTTAAGGTAATTAGTTTGGTTGATAATGTAGCAAGAGGATTAAAACAATTGTTGTGGATTAGGGTGTTGAGGATCTATGGATCAAGACCATTACAAACTAGTTTACAACTAAAACATGGGGAGCTATTAATGTGAGTAATGTCTTGCTAAAGTTGGCCTATATTATAAAAAATATTTGTAGAAAATTGAAATGATTTCAGGGAGTCAGGTGAAAAGAGTTTGTGTTACATTTATATACTTGTGCATATTATTTGCGTGTTGATTGGTTTGTCTTGATGTCATTAAAGCAATGTCTATACCAAAATAATATTTTTACCATGAAATTTGGTGAAAGTTGTGTTTTTGGTAGACACCACTTAATGTGCATGGCAAGGCTTTCATTCAAGCCCTCTAATGTGGGTAATGTTGTAAACCACAACACCATGTGTCTAGTGAACATAAAATGTTTGGTGCTTCATGGTGTTAGTGCCCATGCTAGGTTTTCATGGGAGGTTGAAGTATACTTATGGAATACCATGAACACACAAATAATGTAAGTGCTATGAATGTGCAGTAGGTGAAGTCCAAAATATTTGAACATATCAAGTTTTAGATTGTGTGCAATTAGATGAAAATTGATTATAAGTTTAAAGGGAACTTCAAGACCTAAATAACAAGATTGTGACTAAACTTGGTGTTCATGCTCTGCTTTTAGAATTAAAAGTTATGATTATTCTTGTGTATTAGACGGTAAGGTGAAAGAACAATGGAAGGTTTGCAAAGGGAGGTGTTCATCTCTGCAAGATGTGTTGTTGTGTGTAGCCCAAACAATACTTCTCTCTAGTTCAAGAATATGATATTGGGAGGGATTGTTGACAAGAACCTATTACATGCATACAAATAGTGCACCTCATCCAATAAATTTTGCAATCCATTGATCTTCTCCAAGACCATGATGGGGTTAAAAGGTTAGAGCGATTGACCACTTTCTTGCCTTTCTCTCTATTGTATTACATTCTCACCTTATGGGAGTTTGTTTGTTGACATGTTTTTATCTAATGTCTTTGTTGACAATAGCTTCATTGACACATATTGCAAATGTGGATGCCTTGAAGATGCAAGGAGAACATTCCACAATAATATGGTTTCTTGGATTGCTACATGCTCATGTGTATGTGACTCTTTGGGGGGCTCTTATACAATTCATATTAAATTGTAAAGAGGGTGTTGAAATAAATAATGTCATTTTTGTTATTTTGTAATCTTGTAATCATTGGACTTAGTGTTTCCAGCCATGTACTAATTTGATTCCATGTGGTCCATTTTACAACATTCCTACAATAGTGGAACACCACACCTACATGGTTGACCTTTTTGGAATTGTTGCCATGTGGTAGAGGATGTGATGAAGACAATGTGTGGTTATGTGGATGGCCTTGCTTGGTACTATTAGAATTCTTTATAATGTGGGGAACACTTTTCAAAATAATATCGTGAATTGAACCTTGGATATGCAATGGCCTATTTATTACTATCAAACATCTATTGTTGTTGTGTTAATAGCTAAGATTTCAATGGAGATGTCAAACAACACAAAGAGGACTAAAGGAATGTGAAAAATATTGTGGTTGGACATGGATTGAATGGAGTGATGAGGTGCATACATTTGTACTAGATGATCAAGGGGTGCAAGTATGTAGAAAGGAGCCAACGGGATTACTTTACAAAAAGACTATGAGTTTTTTTTTAGTCATTTTTCACATTTTCATATGAAAGAATTTTTGAATGAAATCTTTTGCAACTTGTTATTAAAAATATACATAGTTGCCCCAATAGATCACATGCTTTGTGTTAATCATTGTTGAATAAATATGAGTTTTTCAAAGTGTGTAAATTCTACTAAATTTTTCATTTTGAAATTTTATCATAATTTTGAATCGTACCAAAATATGCTCACTACTTTAAGTTTTTTTTAGAAAAATTATCTTAAACTACAACTTTGTTTTGTATGTCATGCACATTACACCCCATTTACATGTGGTAAAGGACTCTTGAAAATGTAAATTTTAAAAAAATACTTTAAGTTTTTAAAATTTTAAAATTCCATATCTTTTAAGTTATGAGTGTTTTTTGAACTTGGGTAGTAGGTTGCTATCATCTAAATTTTTTTACCATCAAAATTATGTTATTACAATAGTCCTTTACTTAGTCCTTTGTAAAATTAACCACATTTAACACAACACCTATTCAAGTTCAAACATCCTCTTTAAAAACCAAAACCTAAAATTTAGTTTAATGAATTTTTAATTTGAATTCATTGACTTGCATATTAGTCGTTTAACACAACTTGGAATGATTAACATAACTTTAAAATGTCACAAGAAAAAACATGTGTAAAAAAGTTCAAAGTTTTCACTATTATTTGACATGGTTTTTGGCACCTTTCTTTCTACTTATGCCCCAAGACCATCTTGAAACAAATAAAATATGTGGACAATAATGAGACTTTTTGGGTAGATGAATGATGTTATTATAGAGACGACATTTGTCCAACACAATGTAGATGAAGAAGACCAACTATCGCATTGGTGTCACCATAACACCAAATTGGCCATTACATATGGAGTCCTCAAGACAACTTGTGGTCATGTTCCCCTCTAAAGACTTAAGGATATGAAGTTTCAATTGTGGTGAAAACTACCATACAAACAACCAAATTCCCTGAGAAAATTTTAATGGGAGTGTAATCACAATATGACGATTCCAATTGATACCATCAATTCAAGCATGGTGTTTATTCATGAGAATAATGGTGATGTTAACCATCCCTATTCTCCATAGGTAATATTCTTCTTCTTATACTCATTCAGACTTCAGACCCTTCAAATTTAAATTGCTTCATGTATTCCCATATATGCATTGAACCATTATCTCACTAAATGAATTTGGTTGTGACATGTCCATATATTACACAATGCTTATAAGAATCAGATTAAAAGAGAGTATAATAAGAAATTTTGCGAATTTAGTATCAATGCATGAATGTCATTCTTGTTAAGACTCATCTTAACATTTCATTTTTGTTTTTTGTTTTTTTTATTCTTTAACATTGTTGGGTTGCCTCCCTTTTCACGTTGATGTTTTGATGTTATGTTGAGTCATATTTATAATTTTGTACAATATTTGTATCAATTTGTCTCTAAATTTTATTTCAATTGACTTCGATCCTAAGTCTTGAAAAATAATTATCACATGTTGTTGAATCTCTATAACCTAAGTAAAGGGTCATATCTTAATTCTATAGAAAATTGATTAAAACTTGTAAGGATGGAAAAATTCTCAATACCCATGAAGATATTTAGGATTTGCCTAGAGGTTAGCTTACAAAACTTTGTATATATTCGTTGATATTCAAGTACTAAATGGTAAAATGATGTCATAGGACTATCATGCATGGTGGCACAACTTGAACATCAATTTTGGTTGGGGTGCTTGTCACTTCAAGGTTTATGGTTCTTCAATCAAGTAATTTCTTCAATTTGGAGTCTAGGTTGTCACTAGTATGTTTGTGGCTCTTTGAATGCTAAGTAGGAATGTGCATTGCATCAAAATTTGTGTGATAAATTTGAGGTACTTGAAAATTCATGTTTCTCTAGCTTGCTTGAAGGGACTTTCTTCAAAAAGAAGACAAGGTGCGAGAGAAAGATTGATGAATTCTAGAATGTTTTGAGAGTTGCAACCAATGATTATTGCCATGCAAGCACTCTCCACAAATGTAGTTAACACAAGTGCACAAAATGCTTTAGGTGTTGCAATATTGAATCTATTCCATAATCAAACTAATCTTTACAATGCAAGATCATATCGCTCTCATTTGAAAGACCTATGTTCACATTTCCTTGGTTTCTTACAAGTAAGATCTTTAAAGATTGCCAAAAGGGTAGGGGAAGAGGACTTTAGATAGAATTTTCGATGCTCATTAACATATGTCCTTTCTAATAGGCCACAATCATGGCAAGAGACAGTGCTACCAAGGCTTTGCTTCAAAAGCTCACATATGTAGTGCAAGTGCTCATTACTTTGGAATTTGAAAAAGATATTTGTCTTAAGGTTCACAATTTTGACTCTTACTTGTAGATTGTCATGTATAAGTGCTAAATACCAATTAAGGCAAACTCTATTGAATTGATCTTGCAAAGATTACTTCTGTACAATTCATTTTAAACAATTTAAAGTGCTATAGGAGTGCCACCTAAATTTTTGCAAATCATTTTTGAACTTTAATAATAACATAGCAACATAAAAAAAAAAATTTGAGTGTTTGGGAACCAACCTTTATAGTGTTTGATGGTTTGATTTTTTGAGTTTTTAACCCCTTTACTTTGGGGGACCATAAGTTTCTTTGTTTCTGACCATTGTTTGGTGTGTATGATGCATTAAGAGGAGGGGTTCAAGTTTTCTTTGGACACTAGAAACAATGGAGCCCTCCCCTTGGATCCAGCCTGCCTTAAATGTTTGGTCACTGGCCAGTCTACCTTAGCATCAGTAGAACCGCTGAGGAAAAATGGAAGATAGGATGAAACTCAGTTTACCACCAAAATTGGTGGAAAAACTAAGTTGGGTCCCGATTATTTTGCTTTGTAAACTTTACATTCCCAGTTACACGTTTGATGTGCTATTATGCCTAAACTGGCTATTCTTGCCCCCTAATCACGAAACTTTACAGATAACTCTATTACCTTAACAATATTATAAGTATTCCCTTGTGATGATGCGCAGTCAGCAATATTCTCGTTCGCTACATGAGCTTCTTGCTCAAGAAGATGAAGATGGAATTGAGGTTAATTATGTATAATTTTCAATTCTGAATAACTCAATCTTCACAATTAACTCTGCACAAAAGTTTTTTGAGTTGAATCACTTTTCTTCCCTGATTCATACAAGTAAAGAACCGCCCCCACACACATTGGTTCCAGTTCAAAAAAATTAATTAGATCTGTCACAGTTCTAGTTCCACACATAAATGCAACCAGGAATTTGGTTATAGGGTCCCATTCTTCAAAAAAATTAAATTTGGCCTTGGTTCCCATTCTAAAAATCGAACCCAGTTCTGGTCAGGTTTTTAAAAGTGTTGTCTTGTTCTTATTTTTCAGGAGAACATTGGGTCCCAGTTTCAACGTTTTTTGGCCCCCTCCTCCCCCCCCCATGAAGAACCTCTAGTTTTGGTTCAAGGATTAAATTTTTTTGTGTTACAACCCTTGGTTTGGTTCTGGACCCAATTCTTCACATCCAAGAGTCATAGTTCTCAGATTCTTCCCAAAAACAAAATCCTAGGCAAGTCAAATTCCAAACCGTATCCAATTCTACTTATTAAAAGCATAGTCCAAAACTGATTTTTTTATAATTACCTACTAGCATTTTACAACCACAAAACATGACCACCTATATCAGCTATATGCTTCCCGATCCCCCCTTCACCTTCCCCCCTCCCCCCCCCCAAAAACCCTTGCTTATGGAAACATGTTCCAAAAATAACAATTACATGCATAATCCTCACCCCCCACCCAACCCCCAAATTTATTATTCAAAAAACTGTATTATGAAACCTTTCCCAAACTAACAACATGTTTAACCAAAGTCAGAAAAATAAAAATAAAAATAATTCTCCTAAGGAAATGAAAAACTGAAACCTATATTAACCAGGTTTTGGTGCTGGTTCCGGTTTTAGTTGGAGGTTTCGATGAATCAAACATAATTCCGCGGAAGGGATCCATTAAATATTGAATTATTTTGAATTGTTCCCACAGTCCCATATAGTCTGAACTCAATAAAGTAGAAAAATATTTTGGTTCTCAGTTTCAATTCCAATTCTGATTCTTAATTATTATTTTTTAAATTTTAAAATCAGCAACTCGAATAACCAAGAACTGAAACCTGACCAACCAACAAATCGGAACTGCACAACACTAGTTTTTGCCAATGTAATTCCAGTCTTGATATTTCAAAGGAACCCTCAGTCCTAGTTTAGAAACTTAATTTTTTGGATAGAACCTTCAATCCAGTCTAGGCTTCAAATGGGTTCTTCAGATTTTGTAATTCTTCAGTTATGATATTTTCGAATCAAAATTGGAGTCCATTCTAACTTACAAGTAAACATAAATTTCTTTATGTAATATTAGTTTGTTCAACTAGTTCACACATCCAAAATAGAGATTATGTAATATAAATTATGTACAACTAATTAAAATGAATTAATTGCATAAAAGTTAAGGTTTAGCTTTTAACTTTTGTGAAAAATTGTACTTGTAAATTGGGTACAAGACCTATACCTAATTTAAAAGGGGTAGCAGTCAGGCTTGAAGTCATCTGTGATTTCATGTGGAAGAAAAAATGAATTGTCTGGGCTTTTGAAAGGCAATGTGGATTTACAGATCAATTTTTGCTTGGGTCTTACATAAAATGTTCAAGCAAAGGATTAGGGTTTCTCATGTTACATTTCAATACATTTGTGAAAATTTGAGTTCAAAATTGAAAAAACAACCTACATCTATGAAAGATCCAATTTCAGTGAAAGATAAGGCATTGGGCACAATGGCTTCAATGGCCTCAATTGCAATAGTATTTTTTTTGCATAATCAAAGGAAATTCAAAAACATACCTTGCTTTTTGGCACTCCCAGAAAATTTGGCATTTTTCTTTTCGTGCAATCAAAGTATCCACCTCAAAATCCTTCAATTGCGTCCATTGCTTTTTTCTTCATTCGATTTTGAAAACAATTCTTCCTTTTTAACAACTGCCTTCTTTAGTTGTTTAATTTTGTCACCCACATTGGCTGCTCGCCCCCTCTTTTTTTATGTAGGTTGGCTGAATTCCTTCTCTTTAATCTTCACAATTTCCATTATCTTCTCCAGAAAATTTGAATGTTATGAAAACACAATAAAAACTTGCTCTCCAAGATATTGTGCACCCTCTTCATTACAAAGAATCTTCATGTGTGACGCTTGGAAGGCCCTTCCTACTAGCTAGGATGCACTAAAATTTGAAACTTTAAAAAATGGTTCGTGGTTTAAAGAGGATTCCCACATCTCTTGGAAATTTTGATTCCACTCTTTAGATTGTGAGTACTCTCCATACTCCATGGCTTACCCAAAACAATGTGAAAGGAAACTACCAACAATTTCGACTATGCATTAAAAAAAAACTCAAATATTAAAAAAACTTCAACAAACTTGAAGAACATCAAAAAGATGATTAGGCAAAGACACATGATCCCTTTTTATTATTATGGTACCTATGGTTTAAAGGTTTAGAGTTTTGTGATGGGGAGCCCCCAAAAATTCCATCCAATTTTTTTTCTCTTAAACTTTATGTTTAATATGCCTTTAAAGGTAGTAATTTTGTGTATTATTATTGTGGGGGCGAGGCACCAAAAATCCTTCCCACTTTTATTCTTCAAATTTATTTTTTATGAATTTATATACAGAGTCTTTTTTTTAAAAATTATGTTCATTGTTCAGAAAAAAATAGGAAAAGATAATGATCATTTTTCATGGTTGTGTTTGGGCTTGGGTAGTGGAGGGACCACCAACACTTCCCTCCAACATTTCTTTTCAAAAAATGAGTAGCAAAAAAGAAATACCTTTTTTCTTTAAACAAATGTAAAGAGTTTAATCTTTGGGGGGAGGTCACCGATACAAGCCCTCCATCACTTCTTTTAAAATTTGAGTGGAGGGAGAAAAAATATTTTTATGTTAAAAGAGGTTTTTAGTGGGGGGAAAACAATCTCATTTCAAAAATAATCATAAATGAACACTTCTTTTAAAAATTAAGTAGAGAGAAAAAACATTTCTTATGTCAAAGGGGGGTTTTTAGTGGGTAGAGGCACAAAATCTCTTTTGGAAAATAATTATAAATGAACACTTCTTTCAAAACTTAAGTAAAGGAGAAAAAAGATTCTTATGTTAAACAGGATATTTAGGGGGTGCACAAAATCTCTTTTGGAATAAAAATCATAAATGAGTATTTGAGATTTTTCTAACACCATTGAGCCCTCATTATTTTCACTAAGCCCACACCTTCAAGAGGTGGGCCTGAAAAAATAGAACAAAGTGCCAAGTGACACTATCCAAAGCATGCCATGTGAGATTCCAACATGACTTTTCATCCAAAACCATTTGATTGGGCTTGTGTCCCAAACCGACAACCCCAAGCCACTTTGGACCAATCAGGAATTAAAAAATGACAATGGGCCCCAGCCCATGGTCTCTAATGTAAACAGGCCCTTAGAACCTGGACCTGAACTTACCTATGAAATTTAGAACTTGTCAACATTAGCTCTTCGGAAACTGAATCAGAAGCAGCACTTAACCTCCGTTCTAGACACTTCTTTTTAAACATGCATCTTGGTTTTGGTTCGAGTTCCACACATAAATATAATTCAACTTAGATTTAACAAAGCTGCAGACATTTTTCTCAAAAATGTGACAAGGTTTTCAAGTGCTCACTAGTTGGTTTGAACTCCATCCTTTGTGATACAGAACAAGGCTGTGCCACTGAACCATTGGCCCCAGGCAATCTGAATGTGAAAGTAAGGATCAACATTTGGACCTCTTTGACACACCCTTGACATAAATTCTCTTTGTGAAAATTTCCTAGAAATGGACCTTTTTTTAGAAGTAGCTTGTAGAAAGTGGAGCCAAATCTGATTCCTTTATTCAAAGGTTAGTTTATGCATGTGTTTACAAACATAACACGTGAATTGAAGGGTAACTAATGGAAAGTTGAATGACAAAAAAATCAATAAAAATTGATGGTCTGAACCATTAGAGGAAAGACAAAAAGGAAAGCCAAAGAAAGGTCAAAAGATGCACAGCTTGCAAGAACCAAAGAAGGGAGAGAGCTGGTCCCTTTTGTGGCACGAAGAAACTGCTATGAAGACAAAGTCAACCATAGAAAATTGTTCATGGCTTGAAGAAAGGTGAAACCAAAGCTTAAAAGATGCCCATTAAAAAACTCCACCTCTTATAACCATGATTTCACTTGAGATCCAAAATCATAGGCAGCAGTGCAAAGAAAAACCTTTTGCAGATCCTAAGTTTTAGGCCCCCTTTACATTCTGGTGAGGGGCTGAGACTATGGAAATACTGAGAGCACTCCAAACACATCCAAAGGCCATATACAATGGAAATTCAGAAACCATGTAGGTGTTAGCCCTCGTTGTAATGTAAAGTAAGAAAAGACTTTGTTGAGGTACTTTAACATGATAGTATATTGTAGAGTCATATTAATTAGTTGTGAGAAGCTGCAAAGTTTTTTTGTGTAAATTTTATTAATGTGATGGGCATCTCTGTTTGGCCCATCAAAACAAATAAATAAATCAAGCTTTAGATGGTTCCAAAATAAATATGTTCTAACCTCCTCCTTTGGATTGTATATAGAGGTTTTTAATGTGGGATAAAGTGAGAAGCTATTGGGAACATTTTGAGGAACATCTTGAGAACTCAGTGGGAACTTGATGGGATCACAATAGGAACCACAAAAGTCCAGCATCCCCACCTTCCCCAAAAGAAAAAAACCTGGGCTCCTAGTGCATGTTGCCTCACCTTTTTGGTTGCAAGAATCTATATTGCATACTTATGTTTTTTTGGTCATTTTTGCCCTAGGTCAATAGCAGGGCAGAACTAATATGGGTGAATATCATAATCAAGTTAGAAAAACAGTAACAATTTTAGACCAATCATGGTTTTTTGTGCTCATGGCTTAATGGACTTTGCGCTATGCCCACCTCAAATGGGTGAGCTTAGCAGATTTGAGGTGGGTTTAGCTCAAAGCTTGTTAGGTCATGAAAACCATAAGTTGTCACTTAGGATTCCATGTCAAAATTTCATCCACCTCCATTTTCTTGAACCTTTAGGCTTTAAAGTTTTTTTAAAACAATAAACATATAACCTGAAAATTCTTTTCCTCCAATCATGAATTTTCCATTTCAATGCTCATGAGTTTTCAAGCTTTGGTGTAAAAGAGGCCTTATACTAAATAGAGCTTTCATCATTTCATATTTTTTTGGCATGATGATTTGTGAGAGAGGAAATTTTACAAACAAAATGCCACTAAGTCTTAACTGAGCATGAAACATTAAACTACGATTCATGTTTATACAGTTAGTTATAGTGGAGCTTGCATGGGCCACCGAGCCTACACTCATCTACCCAACTTGCACAGGTACTAGACCTTGTGCTTGAAGTCAAGAACCCTGTGCTAGGGGATTTGAAATCGCAGGCCCTGGGAGAAAAAAAAATAGTGAATCTGTCCATGGGCTAATGAAAGTTTCTTTGGGGCAACTTGGGTTATTATAAAATTATGATGCTTTTGATTCTCCATGTACAATTGTTAAGCCCCATGTGCAGGGGTTATGCTTAGGGAGCACGGCATTCTCAAAATAAGTGCCTCTAAGGCAGAGCTGAGGACCGTCCATTTAGAGAACACCCTGCTCTGAGGGTATCCCCAAAAATATAGCATTGCGACCTCTCAAAAAAAATCCTGTGATACCTGATGGGTATCCAACTGGTACCCGCCAGGTATCACAGGAGAAAAATGAAAAAAATTTACACAGGGAATTTTTATTTTTATTTTTTAAATGTGAAGAGGAACAACTGAATGCCCACTCATGCCAGCGCTTCATTTTTTTTTGAAGTGCCCCTCAAAATTGTGTGCTCTATAACATGACCTACTACAAATACACTACAATTTTCTGCCCAGTGCTTTATTACAAGTAAATCTGATATCCGGCACATACTTCTTAACCTCTCATCAGATGGTTTCCTTATGAATAGTATAGGTACCTGTTCAAGGTTCCTAAACTTTAGCAGGGATTCTGAATTTGTAAGAACCTAGTAGGAATTTTACGTTGTATGGAGAGGCCACATTGTCAAGCATAATAACGCCTCTGCTGAGATGAGGCATTTCTGCGTTAATTTCTTTTTAACTTTTTTATTGTGATAACTGGCGGGTACCAGAAGGATACCAACCCGGTATATAACATTTATAATTTTCAGTAACAGTCGAGGAGTGCTCGTCTGGTAACCCCCGGGTATCACCGTGAAATTTTATTGAAAAAAATTACTGCATCTGTTTTGACGCTAGGTAAAGCCCTGGGGCAGGAGGGGGCATTCCAAAAATAACCAGCTTATTTTGGGAGTGGCCCCTCCCTGGGACTTATTGGACGAACCATGACTGGGCCAGGTCTTAGAGCACCTCTTTTGCTACGTAGTCCATAGCAAGAGCGCGACCTGTAGTTCAACGTGTATACACGTCTATTCGGCGGCGACTAACTGCTGGACGATGGCTGGACTACGCGCACGCGGTTTCTGATTCTTCGACATTCCAAGAGCGTGCTTTTGCCTCTAAGCAGGTGGAATACGCTGCCCATACGCGTTTACAGCATAATATATCAACAATCCAACAGCCGATTCTCACAATAAGTTTCTTGCTCCCTTGCTCTCTCTTGCGCCCTTCTCTCTCTCTCTCTCTCTCTCTCTCTTCACTTCCAGTTCATATCGTTACAGCTTTTCACTCTACTATCGAAGCGCTTCCGGCCATTGGATCTGGTGCAAATATACCATCCATTGTTGGCCTCGATTTTCCCCTGTTTGTTTCTTTCTGTATACAGCTTTGGAGTTCTTCAGTGAAGTAGAGTTGTGTTTTAGACAATTTTGACGGTTTTTTTTTTCTTTACTTGTTGGGAACCTTTTATTCACTTCAAGAGAATTCTGGGTCGAGGGTCATTTGATCGTTCTCTCTCGGAAAGCTGGAGAATAATCAAAATCTTGTAGGTCGCCATCATGTCGTCGATGATCTATCCAGTGGCTCATGATGAAGGAAACATGCATTTCTCGTTTGTGACCAAAGCCGGATCAGCGCCGCCCCTCCCTACACCCGTTACATATCCATCAGCAGCAGATCGTCATAAACGTCGCAGGGGCTCCGGGACGCACAGATGCTGTGGAACAGGAAGAGGAGTTGGAGGAGTCTGTTGCTGTATTTTGTCATCTCTTTGTGCATTTTTAGTTGCATCTATAGTGATCCTTGGCATAACTGCGTTAATTCTGTGGCTAGTTTTGCGGCCTCAAGCTCCTCACTACTCCGTCCAGCAAATCCAGTTCCAAAAGTTCAGCGTTGATGCAGATCACCAGGGATCAAACCAGCAGCAGGCCATGAGTGTCCTGAATGCCGACATCCAGTTGACCATCGAGGCCAACAACCCAAACAAGCACATCGGCATCCTTTACGATAGCATCACAACCAGTGCGAGTTATGACGGCAACGAGTTCGGCAATGTTGTCATCCCTCCATTCTATCAAGGCCATCACAATATCACAGACGTGACATCGCAATTGACGATTGTCAACTACCCACTTACGCAGACCGTCGCATCTTCGTTACGAACCGACATAGCCAACAACAGCGTTCCTTTCCGTGTCCGAACCAGCGTGAAGGCACGTGTCAAGATTGGATCGTACAAATCCTTCGCGTTCTGGGTCCATGTCACGTGCAATTTGAGCTTCAGCCCTCCGACGTCCAGCAACCCTAACGGCGCAGTGATTAACAAGAGCTGCCAGCTTACAAGATGAGAAGACCCCAATTACGTCGCTATAAGCGCCGCCGCAACTAGTGTAACTCACTTGTAGAACGAGAAAAATTACTACTGTAACCGCACTGCTACTTGTGCTTGTGCTGTCGACGAATTCATGATCTTCATCTCAAAGCTGCTGCACGCTAGATAATTCGACTGTATGAGGTCCGTCAACCAACACTTACGACATGAGATGCTTACAAAACGTTACAGAAAAGAGCGTTTCAAGTATTGGCAGCTAGTCTATTGTGCCATTCAAGTTCATGAAGATGCACGATGGCCGGACCTGCTGATACTCTCATATCAGTAATTACGACCATTAGGTACTCATTCTTCTTTGCGTTTGCTGTTTTTGACCTAACTGAGACAACAATAGGTGATCTGATGATGGTCAGGTACTAATATTCTTTTGTGGAGTAGTAGTTTTCTCTCTGCAATCGTGCTGCGTTGTAGATTGCAGCTTCAGCCAAGTTTGCTGCTCCATTTTTAGCAGCAAATTGCTAGTAGAGCTGAGTTTTTTTGCTCATGTACTACTTCTTCAATGGTCAGTCCAAGCTCAAAAATTATAGGTGGTCAAATTGCTAGATTGCAGCTTCAGCCAAGTTTGATGTTCCATTTTTAGTACACAGCTAGAGCTGTTGAGCTGAGATTTTTACTCATGTAATTCTTCAATGGTCGGTACTCCAAGCTCTCAGAATCATGTGTCCCTCCAATCAATGATCTAATTTTTAATACAAATTCATTCCTTCATTGAGTAAAATCCATTCACTCTCTTATTATGTTTGTAATTTTGTGCTTCAAGGTCTCCATCTTTGGTCTCCATTGCTGTGGCTTCTCTGTACTCTGCAATTGCACTAGTTATAGAGGGGGCTAGTATATGTGTGTTGCTTTACTTTTGTAATTTTCTTTTTTATGCCTTCCTTGTTTCTTTTGTTTCCTGGAGATGGGAAGAACTGTTCCTTTTCCTCTCTTGGATGACTTGGGTGGTCCACAGCTTCCCAAAGGAATCTGGGGGAAAGTTGCTATGACATTTTATAAACAAACAGCTCCTTGTGTAATGACTCTGCCCTTGATGGCAGGTTCAAACTTCAAACTAAAAAATTTCCCTTACTGGATGTAGAACTTCTCATTTTGATGCAGACTTCTTCTATGGAACATGCCCATCCGTCATATGCAAGTAATACTCCAGATGTCACTCACATGTTGGATCAAGTTCTTGAAGCCAAAAACATTCATGCCCAAATATTACACCAATGCCTAGTCTCTTCTGTATGAGCAAAGTTTGATCTTAGGCATAGAGTGATCACCAGTGTGGGAGCTAGGTATACAACTAAATTTTAGCACCCACATACAGACTACTGATGAACCAAGAACACACATCTCTGTATACAAATTGGTATCCTAAAATATGAAGAACCAAAACCAAGGATTTCACATAATCAGTGTGTGCCACTGGAAATTCCTGCATCCAGTGTAAACCGATGAGTCTGACAATTGGGTGGTAATTGGATTAAAATTCTAGTGGCATCAGATTGCTGAGAACAAGCAGCTCAATGTGTAATGACTCCTTCCTTTATGGAATGTTCATATTAAAATCATGAGAGATGATAAAACAAAACTGGGTAACTTGGTTACCTAATTCAAAAGCAAATTGAATCCTATAGAGAGCAATTATACAAATGCAAAGTCTCTTGACTCTGGGAAAAAGCCACCAAAGTTCGAAACTGATGCAGAGTAGATTCAAACCGACTTTACAAATAACTTTTATATATATATCATTTTCATTTTAATACATGGGTCAAGAATGTAATGATACAAAAAAACTCTAGACTTTGTGGAAACACAGTAAAAGGAATCACTTGGTTCAAGGCTAGAGTACTTTCTTTTGACAAAGCACCCACATAGCTTCATGTCCTAAACAAATTTTCCCAAAATGAAATGGGTTTTTCGGGTGAAATTTTTCCTCTTGGTAGATCAAAAATTTGAAAACAAAAATCTACTCTCTATCTCTTGTAGCCAAATCTGGCTAACCCCCCAATACACCTACCGCAGAAAATTGAAAAAGAAACCCTGAAAGTAACCATGATCATTATTCAAGAAATAAGAAATATATTTTCAACTACCGTTGACAACAAATATTAGTTTCACAGTTACAAACATTTAAAAAGCCCCAACTTCATTAGCTTGTTCTGTATTTTTTTACATAGTAAATACCCAAAAATGTTTCTATGCAAATTTATCTTTTCCATGTCATCCCAAAGTAAACACACATTACACTTGACAAAAAAAGAATCTGAAAATTTCAAATGATTTTTTGAGTATGACATTTCCATTTAGTAAAATAATGATTCAATCCTAAACTTGTGAGTATTTAGCATTAAACTATTTATCATTTTACATGTTTAAACACACTTAAATTAATCAACTTGCACCTTTGTGACCTTTTGAATCTAAAATTTTGAGTATGAGAATTTAAGTTCATCCTTTTGGGATCTGTTATAATATTAGATAATAATCTACCACATTTTATATTAAACAGAGGTTAAAGTTCCAAAGTTACTAAGCATTCCCATGAATTTATTTTTAGTTTCCATTTGATGCAAATTTTCAAATACTTGAAGAATCTTTGCTTTTATATTTTCAAATTAGCTTCAGATTTAACAATCGAAGGAAGGATATATGATTTAGTTGGCAAAACCTAATGGTGTGAAATAAATATGATTTTATGTGATCTGAAATTTGAATGTGAATTAGGAGAAAAATATTCATGAATGGTTGTTGACTAAAGACCTATGCAAAATTATGTGAAACATTTCCAATTTGTTGATTAAATTCACATCTTAATATGGTAGCTATAAAACAAGCAATGTATGGATTTAAGATTGGAATAAGTATAGAATTAAATAATCTTCCTTGCAATGATTGAGAATAAAATGGAATCTATATATTTTTTAGTTTTTTCAAGTCCCTTTTTATTGTTGAAATGAAAGATGAACTTATATAAAGATAATCAACTATTTATTTATTTACATATTTACTAAAAATAAAAGAAAGATAATAGTTCAAAAATACCAACATGGGATATTTTTTCATAAACTATTGTATTCACAATTTGTTTCATGTAAAACTTATCAACTTTTTTGATACTAATAAAAGCAATGAATTTTTTTAATATGTTTGTGATAGACAACTCCCAATTATAACTCATACCAATCATCTTTTACAAGTCTTTTATAGATTTGCTTATGGTGTCCCACAAGAGATTGACCATAAATGCAATGATACAAATCATCATCATCTACTAGCACACTTATGGTACATTCACACTTACGCATATCAACATTGTAAAATCAAAGTTATCATAACATTGTTCACATATTGTTTTGTTGGTGGGTAAATAGATGACATGTCTTGCCTACATGGCATGCTAATAGAAGGTCTAACATTAAATGATAGCAAAATGTTAAAACCAAGGAGCGATGTTCAAATCTTCATGAATTCTTAGATTTGCACTTTTATCTATGCCACTAAACTAACATTTTGAAAACTAGTGTGATAAATCTAACAATTTGTTGTTCCGTCCCAAAACCCATGGATCTTGAACGAATATGTCCTCCATTGCCAAAGAAGCTTTGCATCCTCTGTGACCATGAAAAAACTTTGTGTCCTCCATCACCAAGTATGTGGCCATGAAGAGGCCGTGAAGGTGTACATCTTCCATCACCAAGAAATTCCACAACTGTGAAGAAATTCTATGTCCATCACCAAGAAGTTTTACAATGACATGGTTTCCAACTTTGGCACAAATTTGTTGGTAAGAGCTGCAAATTCTCATGTAGGCAAACAAACAAATGCAAACAGTCAAGGAAAATCGCACGTGGTTGGTTCACAAGTAAGAATAGGTTCAAGTTTGCATTCAAACAAGCAAGTTGTTGGTCAAGGAAGCAATTGAGGTGGTGGAAAAACTAGGCATACAAGTGGAAAAACTTTGATTCCTCGACAACACCATGGCAATTGGGACCATAATGAAGTGTTGGCACTCATCGTTTACAAACATGCAAAACATGCAACACAAAATGAACTCATCAAATTAAGATCACAAATGATACTTGCTATGCAATGATGGGACAAAATTACCAAAAAGTTGTAGAAGAAAACCAAAATCAATAATCCAAGAAGTGGAACAATGTGTAAAGACAAGTGGAATGCATTCAATTTCAACTACGAAAAATTAGCAAATTATCACAAAGGTACTAGAAATCATACCGGTTTCTGGGAATTATCTTTTGCAGAAAAAGAGAGGTTTCATTTACCTCTTCATTTCAATCAAGAGTGTTACGATGCCATTGAAGCATTTCAAGGTGAGAAGGCTATTAATGTTCCCTTCCACATGCAAGATGTGAATGTTAAAGAAAATGAAGTTTATAAACCACTTGTAGAATAGACATAAGATGAAAATGATGACTTTCAGTCACAAGACAATGTCCCACATTTTCAAGATCAAAGTGCAAACATTCAAGCTAGTGCAAGAGCTACAAGTTTCGTCGATTTATGTGAAGAATCAACATAACTACTCCCAAAGAGTAACCAACCAAGCAACAACCAACTAGCTCTTGTCATTAACCTCAATTATAAACCTACAACATTTACAACAAGCAACACCAGAATGAAAAAGAAATGCAATAATGTTTTCTCTCCAATCATTGAATCAACAAACAAAAATAGTAAAACACTATTAGAAGCAATGGACAAGACTAACATTTTACAACTTGAAATTGAAAAGTGCCATTCAAAAATGTAAGACAACAACTTCAAGGAACAATTGAGCTACTTCAAATCCATAGATACTTTTAGGTACACAAAATGAGCAAACGCATGGTACATGTGTTATCCAATCTTAGCACTATTATGTGTCATGCGTTTATCAAAGACTAAGCAATGATGCCACCAAATAATGCACATGATTTTTCAATAAATTTAGAGGATGATTTACTAAAGAAAAAAAGTGTTCAACAATGATTGCAAGAATGCAATAATTGATACCAATGTACAAGAGGTAGCCCATTTGATTTCCATTTAATTTCCATTGATTTCTAATTGATCATATGCACTGTAAGCATCAAGAATTTTGAGAACAATGTTAACAAGTTACAACAATTCAAACACAACACGTTTACAATTTTGCACTAGTCTATGATTTCCTAGGTATGTTTTATTGCAATGTGTTGGTTGATCCTAGAAATCTTACCCCTTGCAGTGCAGGTTCAACATCAAGTTCATTCATTTCATCACCTTGTACCCTTTAATCAAAGTCTTTCCTCCTCACACCTTCTTTATTAATTTCTAAAATATCTTTTGCTTCCAATTAGAGCATCAACTTGTCAATGTTAATATCTTTGCCACTCAAAATCATGTTATGGAACATGTAGGAACAAATAACCACATCTAGAAGGAATAGGACATTCAAGTTTGATTTGATCAACAATTCCTTGAAAGTTTTTTTCAATATACCAAAATTGTTTTGAAGTACAACTTTTGAATGAGACAATTGTTTATTGTATAATCTTATAGCACAGAAATGTCAAATTCTAATTTGTTTGTGAGGTACCATCAACCATGGTAGCAACGAGTATCCCTTATCCCCAATTATGTAGGGTTTGATGCCATGATGCAAATTTCATTCATGGAAAAGATCTCCCAATGTAGCCTTTTGGTAAATTGAAAACAAGCACAACACTCTTGTGTTGTTCATTCAACTAGGCATGGCAACAAAAATGTCCAAAAACCGTTTCTTGTGATCAATAATTGCTTGCAGTTGCATGGAATATGCCCTAGATTTGAAGGAGTAATAATCACCTACAAAAAAAACCTTCAGCTTTTAAATATGAATTTGTGCAACATCAATTGCCCCTTGGATACTTGGCAAGCCTGATAACTCCTTGAAGCCCTCCATCACCTAGTATAACAAATTATCTCCTTCAGCCCATTGAACTTGGTTATTGAAAACTTTGTTCATGGCATGTATAAATTCATGTAATACAAAATGAAATGTGGATTTTCCAATTACAAAGAGTTCACTGCATTGCAAATATTTGGCTGCATGTGCAAGCTTGTATAATGAGCATGCCACCCTGATGCTCACTGGAACAACACATCTATATTTGGTATCTTTCTTCTCCATCTTATGCTTTAATTTCTTTGTTAATTGCTTCAAAAAAGACTTGTTAACCCAAAAATGTTCAATCCATTGCTTATCGTCATACTAAGTCATAAGAAATTGAGAAAACCAAGTTGTTGACTTAACCTTCACTTAGTCACCTAGATCTTGATTCAAAAGCAAATCGATAACACAAAATAGTCTATAACTCTGTAGAATCAATGTGCTCATCCTTTCAAGCGTAAGTCTATCAATTTTTATGTTATCATATAAAGAGCATGACTCCATCTCAGTTATAGATTCAAATGTAGATTTTGTATGCACATGATGACTAAGGTTTAACAAGTCCTAAGCTTGGATCACAAGCTGAAAAATTTGAACAAGAAGAACAATCTTCAATGGTTTCATGAAGTTTGATTTGACGTTGTAAATAGAACTTGAAAGTCAAGAGGAAAATGCAACTTCAATTTCAAAGAACAAAGGAAACAAAGCAAATAAAAGAACACACAAAACCAAGAGGCCAAGGTGTTGCAACAAAGCACAACTTGAAGAGGAAGCTGATCGCAAAGAACTAAAAGGTTGAGATGTTGCAATAGAAGGCGGCTTGAAGAGGAAGTTCATTGTAAAAAAACAAGAATCCTAAATGCTACAACAAAAGGTGGCTTAAAGAGAAAGCTCATTGCACAAAAAAAAAAGACATGGTCATACAAAGAACAAAACGAACTTCAAGTTCTCCTTGTAATGATCAACAAAAGCTATGTCAACACTTCATTTTTTCACGTTGATATGTTATGATGATGAGATGACATTGTGAACAACGATAGTCCATTATCAACAATTAACTTTTCATAACTCCGTGTCAGAATAGCAGTCCGTTCAAACTAACAATCATGGGTGAGGTAAGTTAAATTATTTCATATGTTAATGTGAACCCGAACATATATAAGCTCTAGCAGGTATCTCCAAACAAGAGTCAACTAATAAGTTGGATATCTTATCCTTAGGTGTGAAATGACCTTTATATGCCTTTGCACCATGGAGAATGTTAAACATCCACATTGAACTTTGTGAGGATGTCAGAAAAGGGTGCATAGTTTTACCATAGGGTTTAACTAAAAACTTAAAAAATCAAAAATAAATAATCTAATGTAGTTGGTTCAAGCAACAAGAAGTAGTAGGCTAACAATTAAAGCCCAATTTATAGTAGGAATCAAGGCTGTAATTTTTTTTTAAATTCAATCTAGCCCAAGTTATTAATAAATGTTGAACTTTATGGCCTTATATTTGGCCCAAAGCTGAAAAAAGACACCATCTAATTTGGGAAGCCAATTTGCAAACCTTGGGGCCAATGTTCAAGTGTAACCAAAAAGAAGAGGAGAAGAAAAACTCTTGTATAAAGAAAATGCGCACCACAAGTACTAATTACTAAGACCACAAATGCTAAAAATTCCAACTATAGGCATCATAGAAATGTCATGCACAAAAACACTAATATTTAGTTCCTACTGCAAATTTGAATTTGAGAAAATAATTTCAATAGTCTAGTATGTTAATTCCCAAATGGCACAATCTTGATGTTTGGTTCTATTTCCTTATAATTGAAATTGTCTGAGGATTCTTGAGTAAGATCATCCAAAGACATGCTAATGCTTAAATCTATGGAGGTATAGCCTAAGGTCAAACTTTTCAATGTTCATTTAATCCACTTGAGTTGCTAACCCATCCCTAATCATGCAATAATGCCAAAAAACACCCCAACCCATCCCTAGTCATGCAATGATGCCAAAAAACACCCCAACTCCCCAATTGAAATACTTCTCCACTCAAATCCCCAAATCTTATGTTTGAACTTATATGCAAGTGATATTCACTAGGTTTATCTAGCTAGAACAACTCAAAGTATGGCAAATGTGTTTGTGCAAACTTAGGAGATAATGCATCTTTATGAACTTCCCAAATCTATTTCTCTTTTCACCCATTCTATCCAACTTCAAGGATACCTCAACTAAGGTTTCTAATGCTCACTTAGACACTCGGCCCATCATATTGATTGAAGAAAATCCAACAAGTTTTCTTTCACTCATGCATATTAAATGCATCACCACTATATGCCCATTTACCTACAACTCAGACTTCTTCATTCTATCATCACACCTTGGCATCAACCACTCATAAAGAACATTGCTACCTACATTACATCCTTGCCACTGAGTAATCACTTACATAGTGAAAACAATTTCAACAAATACCAACAAAGACAAGACACTTGCTATAGCATAGAACAAATTTTGTAGAAACACAGTTGCTTCAACCATTTCTTGCATCCACCTTTTATCCAACCTTGCACCATCCAACTTTCGGAACTCCATTCAATGTTGCTCCATCCTCAACCATCCGCAACTCTAGATAAATAAACTTTGCATTACATACAAACAAACAAATCCTCCTACTCTCTCTCACATGTTTTCCTGAAGTTGTTATGGCTATGGCTATATTGGAGAAATAGAGACACAGATGAAATCTTTCCATCGTCACTATGCAAAAAGTTGACAATAACTAAATCTAAAAATGAAAGCCTAAAATCTTCATGTGCTCACACTATGCAGTTCACTTCTTTTCAGGTCACACCAGCATTTATTAATGTCCTGATGTCAATGTTCTAGCATTTACCAGTAACTTGGGCCAAACAACAAGCCAAAAATGCTAAAAGTTGGCCCCAAGTTTTTTCAGCCCTGACTCTTAGTGTAAAGCAAGCCTAATCCTACTTCTGGGTAGTCTTGAATCCCACTAGGAACTTGTAAAGCATGTCAAACTTTTTATTCTGCACAAAAGATCAGAACATCAACTGCAATGGTGTAGAACATGAACATCAGAACGTCAACTGCATGCTGCCGAACATGAACCAATGCAGGGCAGAAAAACATCAAGCCCCGTGAAGTTTGACGTGGGAGTATAACGTCATGCCTAACCATGGCGTAGTACGTTGTTTTTCATCTAGGTGTGTTGTTTTGCTTTTGAAGCATCGAGATCATAGGGTTTAGTTTTGATGACAGTTTGTTTCGTTACCTGGTAGCTGGCTCGCATCGTGCACGGTGCAGGTTTTCGACTCCTAGGCAAGATTTAGATGTGTTTGTGTGTGTGTATGTTCTTAGAGGGTGCTAGGTACCATCGCCTTTGGAAGTCGATTTTGGGAATTCGTTTGGACCATGTGCTAGGGTTTGAGCGACAAGGAGGGTTTGTGTTTAGGAATGTCATTTGGAGAGAGGCAATTTCTTAGTATGGGATATCGTTAGAGGAAAAAAGGGCCCTGCAGTGCTTGGCCAGAGTATAGAGAGAGTAGGAGGTAGGGGAGGCCTTGAAGTTGATGCTTCCAAACTCATCTGTGACTCCTTACAAGGAGCAAGCACGTTGACCGGCATCTTCTTGATGGTTCATCACATCGTGCAGAGGCCTACTTTTTTGGGACAGAACGGTATCTCTGAATACTCTAAAATAGTCCCTTGTGATAGTAGTTTCCTTGTCCCTGAGTGTTGGCTTGGACTTCTATGGGTGATATACTTGCAACAGGATTATCTGGTAAGAATAATAGATGGCAGGCACCAGTGGATGCACTTTACAAGTCTTCTTCAACATACTATGGGTTCTTTCATTGAGGATGTGGTAGGTCAGGTGATATTGTTAGAGACATGGAGCAGTCAACTTAGTGCAGACAAAGGAAGACTTGCATTATCTTGCTGTGAGAACAGAGGTCAGAGTTTGCCACATTGGCAATGGGTGCTGTTGACAGTGTTTGCTTGGTTGAGCTGGATCTTCATTGTCTTCATGCAAGTGTTTCCTGGTGTTCAAGTGTGCCAGTCACCTTGCTCACTTTGTCTTTTTATTTGTTCAAGGACCACAAACATTTGCATGAACCAGCAGGTCTTCTTTGCTCCTTTTCCTGCTTGTTGTGTCATTATCTTAAATTGCTGAATCTTGGTGGGTTTTCTATACAAAGAGTTTTCAGCATGATGTGTCCACAGATGAAATGTGGACCATTGCAGAGCAATGACGCTTTATGAATTCACAGAGTTGCAGGGATTAGGGAACTCATATACTGAACTTGCTTTGTGTCTTAACCTCTGTGTAAACTACAATGCAGACTTACGCAGTGTTAATTTGTCAACTCTCATTATGTCAAGCATTGTCTATATAGCTACTACCTTTTGTGTTGTTCCACATCTGAGTGAGGGTTATCACTTCAATGTCTCATGGCCCATGTATTGGGGCTTTTTCAGACTACCAATGTGTAAGAGTATTCTCTGTATGTGTTGGGCTCTGTGTCTGTGATGTGCCATGTCACACTTTTTTCTAGAACTAACCTGATGATTGTAGTATCCAAGTATATCTTACCTCTATCCTGCCAGGATCTTTCTCTTAAGATTGCCGTTTGTCTCAAATTAGATGGATCAATTTCTAGGAATTGTATGAAAGTTTTGTGTCTGGATGTTCAGTGTGTATGTTTCTTAGTAGACAATAACAACAGCACCTTTGGTGGAACAAGAATGGGCAAAACAAAAACAGAAAATAAAAAGAAAAACTTTCAATGCTGAAATGTACAGCACTAGTCTATAGTAGAGACATTATGGAGTGTGGTTCAGGGCAGCATATGTTCTGATGTGTAGATTGCAACCCAAGATGGTAGGACCTTAAATTCAGTGTTATTAACGTCGATGTGTGCATATAGGTTTCATGTATCTCAAGTGGAAAACCATTTGCATGCTTACTGGATGTATTTCAGACATTAGCAAATCTATGTATTTATTTAAGTGATGGTGTTAAGAAATGGAGAGCCCATGGGGATGCCTTTTACAGTATGGTTCAAAGTTCAAACAACAAAATGGAGTTGCAAGGTGAGAGCTTGGTGTGACCTTTCATGTGGTTCACTTCTGTAAATAGTTCTTGCATGCTATTGCTTTCTAGACTTGATAATGCTTTACCAATATACTTTGGCCAACTTTTTGCAAAAATTTTGTGGACTATTTATAACCTACTTCATATTTGGGTGAGTGAATACATTTTCAGTCTTGCCTCACGTCGATATAGTCACATCATTGCAGAGGTCTGTTATCACTTCAGGAATTGGTCATCAGCGTTTGGAATCAGTTAGAAACATGACTAGAGGTCATCTTGGTAAACAATGAGCACATGGGCATGGACATACTCAGAAAGGGGCAAGCAATGTGTTGAGTAGGTACTATTTTTTTCTTTCTGTTGCAATCCAAATGGGTCTGTGTCCTAATATGGGTGCATGTCTTAGATTGTCAACAATGCCAGTGAGAACTGGGAAACCATCCCAATGTAGTACAATAAATTAGCAACAAAATGCCTGAGCTTTATGCTGTACTCTCAACTCCACATCTTCAAAATTAGGGAAACTTGGCATCTATTAGGGTTTTCCTTAAAGTTGTCCTGTCTTCACCCTGTCTTTGTGCCTCTTTTCACCCCCTATCGTGTCTTTGAGTGAGGTCTGCAAAGTAAGGAAGGTTTATTAAATCTGGGTATGAACTGCTGAAACTCGGCATTTAATGCACAAGACTTGAGGTAATTATAGTAGTTGTACATGTAGGAACAATGAAAATATATGTAGCAGCAGTGGAGGCGCTCGGGAAAAACGAAAGAGGGGGTCAGAACTGGATGAAACTCAGTTTTACATTTCTGAGTTTCACCCCCTGTTGAAGGCTAATATACTTTTTTGCAGGTTTTTTTTTTAATCTCACCCGGTTTTGGACCAAACTCAGGGTTCTGGTGCTGTGTTTTCCTGAGTTTACGAAAAACTCTACTTTTCAATTGGACCAAGGAATTTTCATACACTACTTGGAGCATAACGAGTGGGGTGTGGTCAGTGGGATGGAAAATAACTACAATTTCAGAACAATTCCCAAAACAACACAATGAGCATAGATACAATAAGTGTGCAAACCGAAAACCAAAGTTGCTGTTTTGAACTTAGTCATTGTAACTTCAATCCTGCTGAAGAACTTAATTTAATTATTCATTTTAAATGCAAGAACTCTTTCAGAAGCTGACATTTGCAAAACACTTACGAAAGTTACAAGAGTTCTGGGCTGTCATAGGGGAAAAGCATCTCACATTCAGGTAGCTCAAGAGAGCTTCTTCAATATATGCTTCCATTTGTCATTGGAGTGCACATCCAACTTGACCTGAAAAGCAAATTCTTCCTCCTTATATATTAAACTTGTCTTTTTCATTATAAACCATGTGAACCATTTGGTGGACCCAAAAGTGACAAAAATAGCAATAGGATTTGATCCAACAACCTTAAGGATGAGAACCTTAAAACACTTTAGAAACAACCTTGGTATCCATTTCATGCAGGGAAGAGATTTATGCTCGTAATAGATACATTTGGTGGCCATTTTATCATTAAAAATTACAACATGATGGTAACTAGTCCCCATTTCTCCCTTTGAAAAACGTACCTGAACAAACAGCCACAGAAAAGGCAATTTTATCAAGCACACCATTTCAGGAGTAAGTAGATTGTGAGCATTAAGAATGCAGACTCAATATGGGTCTGGAGTTATGCAGAGAACCAGATTAGATCGCATTGCCGTTATTTATGTCCACAAAGATTTGCTAACAGAAAAGAAAAGTAAACAAGAGGGTGTGTTGCACAGCAATAAATGCAAAATTTACCACTAATCCCATCATACATAACACAGAAACATCAGCAGAAAAAGAAAATCCAAAGGAGACAAGTAGTTATTGTTGATAATACCCATATACCATTATATTATCAGATAGTTTAATCATGCAGCAGAATTTTTTGCATGAAGGAGAATTTCTGTCTCTGAAAACAGCGTTTTCTACACAGATGTGCCAAAAGTCTTTGCAGGCAAGAGAAGATTGCTAACTCATCTGTTGACATTTTGACAATGTGTGTGTGGGCATCATCATGAATTCCAATTCTAATTCCAGTTTGCACAGCAAGCAGGGCATGGCTTCAAAAGATGTTGGTTTGTGGAAACTACAGAGGATCTGATTGTGGGTTACACAGATCCTGGATTTATCAGAAAAATTATCATCACCATTCAAGTGATTGCAGGACATATATATAGAGAGAGAGATTGGCAATTTGCAGAGTGAATGACGGTGTCCAGTGTTGGTAATTGCAGACTGACCTAGGATCATGATTAACTAACTAGTTGAGGAGATGAGTGAAAGGTATGGTAAGCCTTTTGAGCCAGAGCCATGACTCACTCAATGGATTAGTACATGGCGTTCATTTATGATGGTTGATTGTCAGATTATCATTCTATAAGAGGATCATGAAAGTCTCTTCCTTTTGGCCAGAGTGAACTAAAAGCCACCATCAAACCATGCTCAGGATGAATGGTGGGTGGATTGGAAACACATTTCTGTTGGGTTTTTTTTAGTTCCATTCAGATAACCACCATCATGGTTAGCTCAGTTTCCATTTTGATGGACAACATACTAACCAATTACAGGCCACGGTGAACCAGCACCCACCAGTGCACCATCAAGGATGGATGATATGTGATCAGGAAACAGTTTTCTGTTGGGTTCCAGTTCCCTAGCTAACCATGGTGGTTAGCTCAGTTGCTTTATTTCCTACCTACCAACTAGGTAGGTAGAAAAAACAGCCCCTACCTACTATGTATAAACTATCTACTTACATAGTAGTCCCCCATTTTTTAAACTACCTGTCTATAGGTTAAACCTACTTCTTATTGAATGGGTTACCAAGATGAGACCAGGTTGTAACTCAGTTGAGGATCATCCATAACTAAGTCATAACGGGCATCCAGTGGATGGTGCACTGGTGGGTGCTGGTTCACTCTGGCCCCATTTACATTCATCTGCTTACCGAGTAGTCACCCATTGTCTTACCTACCTACATTCAGTACCCATTTTTTACAGGATATGCCACCAAGGTGAAATCCTAAATAAACCACAGTTCATCCACAACTGAGTCATAATGGGCTTCCTAAGGATGGTGCGCTGGTGGTTGTCGGTTCTCTCCGACTCCTCCTTTTATGCTACACACATCACTGACTGGTTAAACCTGGCTAGCTAGATAATCTGACAAGCTATCATCATACTTTAGAAAGACAACATGGTAACAATAATCTAGTTCCAAATTTTGCCAGCTCCCATCCATGGATCATTGCAGAACCCTCTCATTTACTCAATATATGTAAAAGGTCTATTTTACCAGCCCCAATAGCTAAGGTTAAAAGGGAGGTGTTCATGTACATGTACAAGGACAAAAGGGGAAACAAAGTTTTAGTATAACTTCCCGTTCCATACCAGCATTACATTATGGTGACTATATTATAGATCAATTGACATCCATCTATACCTTGTAAGCACAATTGCATGAAAGGTCATAGTGTGTGCTCTTTTATGCTTTGGATGGTACATTAGTGAATTCTTGCACTTTGGGAGAAATTTATAAGAAGTGGCAACTTTAAAACATGTCAATTTGGCAATGTGGCATTAGTGAAAGCACTTGTTGACAGCAGGCATTGGCACATGGGATTCATAAAGAATCCAGGTGACACACACACTTCACACCATGCAGTCTAGTGAACAATGTAACATTATAATGTGTTGATCATTTGGGAGAAGACAACATATGTGTGACTTGTTTTTTGTGAAACCTATGCATACTTTGCCAAGTGCTTCGTGATGTTCAAAATAGGGCTTCTCTCTACAATGAACAAGATATATTGTGGAGCAACTTTTGTGCCACTAATTTAGTGATAATGCAATTGTGGGGCCTAATCAAACAAATTTGGAATTTTGTGTTTAGGAGGGTTGGTGTGCAGATGGGGTCGAGTGGGATTTCCAACATCCAAGCCTTGCACGATGGGGTTTCCAATTTTGTACATCACTTGGTCCTACATGCTAGATTAGAATTACATACAAGTTGGAGCTAGATTGAACATCTATCTCTTTCTTGCTGACTACATTCCAATAGACTTCGAAACCTGTTGATTTAGGTGCCAATATAGTCAGTCATTTCAAACATTTGAACCATAAAAGAAAGTATTGGAACACCTTTCACCCTCCCAACATTACTACAAATCCAATACCAATTAAGGTAGTGGAAATCCTTATTGATAACTCACATAGAAATAACAAGTCTTAATCAAATGATCCATGCTACAGATTACATATTTACAAGGAATAAAAGGCAAAAGTGAAAAGTCAACAGTCTAAAGGGCTCAAGAACTAGAACATGGACTTTGTTATCTCTGCAAATATAGGCAAGAGTTATGAGGTAATTTTTTCCTGACCCAATGAATTCAAGGGTGATCTCAGTGTCATCCCAATAATCTAAGCTTCATATGGTCTCTTGTTGCTATGACCCCTCTTTAAGCTCCTTATGGTTGCTCCAACCATAGCAATTAATGGATTTTTTATTTTTATGTTTTGCTATCTCCCATGGCTATGCTTTTCATATGTAATGAATTTTAGAAACAAAACCAAGGATGATGAGAGGTGCACTGAATTTTAAACCAACCAAAAACAAGAGCTCTTTTTAAAAGAGAGATCATGTCCCAATCAATTATATGCATTAGGTTCTCAATATGGCATTCAAAGGTCACCCTTCAGATCACAGGATGGCTTAAGGTGTTCTCCACCTACCTAACTCCTGCCCAACATAACCACTCCAATTTGCTGCAAGAAGGGTGCCTGACTGTCACCTACATAAAAGGGGGGGTGGGAGCTTAGATTTAGACATGAGACCCCAACAGCAATGAAGAAAATCAAAAGAGAACAAATTCAAAAGCCTAGTGAGTGTGGAGTTTGGCCACAACCTAGAATTGCTTGCAGCTCCACAATAGAGTACATGACCCAACACCCACAAGTGCACCATCCATTGGAAACCTATAAGGAGTTGTCGTTCATCGACAACTAGGTTACCAATGTTCAACCTTGGTAACCTATCCTGGAAATCCCTCCTACTTTCTCCTCCTATGTAAGTGGGTAAGTATAATAGCTAAAGTAGGTTCATGGTTACTAGTTGTGTAACAGACAGCTACTGCATCAAGAATCAAGATAGTCAAAGAAAATAAAGCTCTACTTTGCCTCGTGAAATTGCAGTGAATTAGGGAAGAGCAATCCCTGACACAGTTGACAAAACGGAGAATGTTTTTAGTTTTCAACCCACACGATGCAGACTTATTGTTACTTGCTTGCCTTGAGAAATCAGCTCATGAACAAATGGTGAGGAAAAGAAAGAGGGTTTGAACCTTTGATGATCTAGAAAGCTGCTGTGGATGAAACCAAAATTATGGAAACTGAAAAGGTTTCAATGTTTACACACAAAGGATATTGGAGGTAGCAGTGGGGTCTGTGGCTTGTTGAAGCTGCAAAGCTGCAGCCCTTCAGACCCAACTGTGTGAAAGCCTTGGAAGGTGGCTCTGATCAATAATAGAAGCTGCTCAAAGTCACCTAGTGTAATATAGGTGGTGACTTTTGAACCGGGAACAGCATTTGCAAACCCATAATTAATTGGGCACTCTGTCATACATGAAGGCTCAAGCTGCATACATAAGTGAATTCTGGCAGCTGTGTCTGTCCTTGCAGAGAGGTCCCCACTCCCAACTTCGCTTGATGTTCTAGAGTACCCTGACAATTATTGTTGGAAATCTCCTTTCTTCCATGTAACAGGAAACAAAAAAGAACCCTTCCAGCCACAATGGCCATCCTATAGCCCCTTATATTATATCCGGGAATGCCCCCACCCGGGGCTGTACCGTACACGAAAGGCAGCCTGAGCAAATTTGACGGGTATCTAAATGCTAGTGTACTCCTTGGCCGCTTGCCAAGACTGATATTTGTCAAACATGTAACTCTCTGAACTAGCATTCCACTTGTATGAACTGGTTGCTAAAAAGTATTCCGTAAACTGACTATTTAGTTGCTTCCTCAGGTCTGAATCCACCTTCCCTGTATAATCGCACACTGCAATAGAGACATCCATTGGCTTGCGCAGATCCACTTTGACCACATGGCTGGAAAACTGGAACTTGCATTTCTAGATATGTGAGACCAACACAACTGTTTCCCCAAAGTTCCAAGGAGTTCGTTCCAGGCAACAGTAGTGCTCCCAACACATTTCCAATTTATAGGAGTACCCACCACTGTTGGCTGGTTATTGAAGAAAGACTCAGTTATTGATAACCTACAAGCCAGTTATTATTAATTTTTAAGAATCATTCAATAACCTAACCATCTGGTATTGAATTTTCAAATTTTAATAAACTACCCAGATTATAAGTAAGTTATTAATCCTAAAACGCTAAATATGTTTATGATTGAAAAAACAGAAAATTCAAATTAAAATATTTTATTAAGAAATCCTATAACTGGTATATAATTGTCAACATAACAGGTGATTTTCTCAACCAAGTGTTTGGGAACTGATTCTTATGCAGAATTGATGGCTTAGTCAAAAATAAGCTTGTGAATTGATAACCATCTTTTATTATTTTGACAATGAAATTGATAACCAACAGTCTAATATTTCATTAAATTTTTTGATATTGATAACTGGAGGTTATGAAAAAGTAATAACTGACCAACATGGGTACCCACTATGTTTGAGTTCTACTTGTGGGTCTCATTAGGGCTCCCACATACCAAAGAAATTGATAACATCACATGAATATTCCTGCACACCAGTATTCACCTCAAACCTATGTCAACTCAGCTAGATAGATTGACAACTAACCTATTTTGTACTATGGAATGGTGAATCCCCTGCCCATTATGTGGGTAAGGCACCAAGCAAGCCTGTTAGGGCAAGCTTGGCACCAGACCCAACATAATGGGCAAGTACAAGACCATTTCCATGCCGTTAGGGTCTGGCATGGCAGATTTTTTTTTTTTTTTTTTAAATCATGTTCAAAAGAGAGTTTGGTCACTATTATGATTGTATGATCATCACCCGAAGATTATATCATGTAATGTGATCAAGAAAATGACATTATCTGCCAACCCAAATCCTAATGTGTAGGGTCAAGTCTGCCCTCTTGCACTTTACAAAGCACAAAAATTGACAGGTATTTTTCAAAAATCCCATTATATCCACCAGGAATCATGGGAGAATAAAATTTAAATGACAGGAGGCATTTCAAAAAATGGAATGCCCATGCCAATGGGCATTTTGTTTTTCAAAATGCTTCATAATTTTTTATACTCTATGACTTTACCTCCAAATACTCTAAACAATATTTCAAGGGTTTTGATGTTAACAAAAAATCCCCACCCACAATTTGACTACTGTACCCTATGGTCAGTTTCGTCATTAAATAGTCCTTGAAATAGGTGAAACAAATTTCTGCAAAAATGCCAAGCTGAGGTGTTGAAAACGATCATAATTATCAGAAGCTACACTCTGATTAACTTCACTCCTCATATAAAAATATCATAGAAGACTATGAAAAGAATACTAATTTCAAATTTTAAAAAACGAATTAATTTTTGAAAAAAAAAATTATTCCTCTTGGCAATGTGGAAGCTGACCCTAGGCTTTTACCGTATAGAATAGTGGGGCTGATATTCTTGTGTGAGGGTTCTTATGGGAATGTCTTTCTTTGTGCCCTTGGAAAATATGGATTTTGTGTGCTTACTTGAGCTCTTTTGGAAGGAGAGACAAATACACACTACTGGTTTCCAACTATTGAAATTGTGACAGCCAATTATTGGTTTTTGCAACTCAGCCTTCAAACCACCCAATCTGTATTTACAACTGCAATTTGAGTGATGGGAGACATGCTTGCATGATTTAGTCGACCAGTTGTCCCCTTCTGTGGCGCTGCTGCACTGCACAAAGCGATCAAAAGGGTGCAGCTGACCAATTATCCCCTCTACTTTTGCCGCATTTGAGCTGCCTGTCACCTTTGATCTTAAACCCGAATGCACTCAGAATTGCACACTTATTCAGATGTTCAGTGGTAGCTTAGTCTGCAGTGTGAAGAAGCAGGGCAATGCACCAGGCTGTTGTTGCGTGCAGTGAAAATTTGTGTTTGTGTAAGATCAAAACAACAACACTGGGATGACGCCACCGTCCAATATGACATCAGAATCACACAGGCTGGTTCTCCCGGATTCTGTGGAGTAAAGTCTGCTGGCTCTCAAGGTCCCTAGTGGCAACCAACAATTAGTCACTATCATTTTTGCATTCTATCAAGTAACATCTCCTGGCCCTCAAGGTCCTGGTGGCAAACGAAAATGGGGTGACTGTCTCTTGCATGTAGAAAACATTCCTCCTCTCTCTCTCTCTCTCCTTCCATGACATGACATAGGATTTGAAATCCCTCAAGTTTCCTCAATAGGAATGGCTTGACATGGAACATAATCACTTGTGACTAGAGCTTGGAGCTTAATATGGGGTTTGCATTAGTGTTGGAATTTTGGGTTTTGGGCTGGTTTGCACTTTTAAGAAATGCAAATACAAATGGTGACTTACAAGTGACCTCCCATTACAACCGGAGATTGGAATGGAACCCATCAAGTATAAACAAGTGTTTGCCAAAAAACATTTAAAAAGAGAACCTTCATCCCTGGTTATGACACTAATTTTATTTTTTTCAGCTAGATTGTCCACATGCTGGTTTAAGCCCAACTTTTCATATTTTAAAACCATATGGTTTCAATTTTGGCAAAATTTTAGGGTTACTAATTAATTGTTGCATGTGTGAAGGAGACTTAGGTTTTTTTTCATCACCATGTAGTTCAATATTGGTTGTGTATGTGAACAAGTTATTTTCTACCCTACTCATTTGTGCAAGAGCACATTTTGCCAAAATACATTAAAAATATTGCAAAAAACTATCACACGGACCAAAAATAGTGGGAAGATATGTCAAAAGTGGTATGAAGCATGTTTGGACATTAGTGTACACCCTTGAAAGTTGAAGATTCCAATGAAAACTCAATTTGTTTCAAGAATCATTCTAGTTTAAGCGAATTATTGTTTGTTACAAAAGACAATGATCAATGGTTCTTCAAGGTCGTGTGCGTAATCTAAAGGTTTGAACAATAGCCCAAGTTGTTTTTGCATAAGGCCCTTGATCCAACAATGTGTCTTGGATCAATATTGAGGTTACTAAATCTCAAAGCCAAAAGACATTCCAACATTTGTCTTGTTTCATGAAATAAACATTTGCATCCATCATCTTCCACAATGGCCAAAAAAACAACAACCAAAAGTTGATGTGATTTTGTTGCATAAAATAGTGTTCATTCAATATTATTGCCAAGTATTTTTCCAAGTCACAAAAGATCCTTGTAGTTTTGTGACAAAGTGTGAAATACCAAATAATGTTTATATGCCAAACTTTTGCAATATTTTTTTCCACCTCTAAAAATTTGTTGGGTTTGAGTGATGTTCATTGGATGATAAATTTGGTGTTGAATTCTATGATAGTTATCAACATGTATCAGGACTAGCCCTAATCAAACTAATTTGAATTTAAGATTAGGCCTAAAACACATTAGCAAAAGGGTTCACGAAAGTAAAAGTTAATAGACATTATAAACCTCATAAAACATTAGGGTAAGCACATGCCTATCACCAAACACCCACTAATGACCAAACAACCAAAAAACTCATTGAATGGCCAATGAACACATGACAAAAGACCTACCATTGTTTAGAAATGAACCTATCATCAAACACCCAGTGATAGTGTAACAAAAAAAACATGGACCCAATTTCCCAACTTTATAAGTCAATTAGTGATGAAAAGAAAACATAAAGATCTCATGGCAATGGTCGTTTGCAATAAGAAATGTAACACAAATTTTCTATTTAGAAGTTTTGATAGCTATAGTTCAATCTATGGGTCTTCGAAGATTAGACCACTTTGATTTCATTCTTTCAAGCACAATTGGTTATCTTATTATGTGAGTCTTAATTGTGATTAAACATAAAACCCAATTCCAATGACCTTATTTCCATAGATAACATTGAATATCTCTTTACACCATAACTCAATTAATTACAATTCATGCAATTTCTATAATTTTTACATGTAACACAACTACCACCTTTCATAACAGATGACCATGAATCCCCACATATAAAAATAGAAAACAAACACCACACATTTGGTTCAAGGAGAAACAAAAACAAAACAAAGTCTTAGAAATCACTCAACAATTCTTCATCAATATCAAACTTTCCTAGCACATAATCGCACTTTAGAGCTCCCAATTGTGAAAGTATTCGCTTTCTCCTTAGCCACAAAATCAAACAATATTGCAATGAACAAAGGAAGCCACAATAACACATTGACTTGCCATAAGAACCATTTTAAAAATCCCTTAAGCCTCTCATCATCTCCTTGAAGTGACCCTTATGAACAAATTTTACTCCTGCCCTACTTTTATTAAAACACATGCATAGCAAAAATTATGTCCCTAAAAAAAAATTAGGTTTTCACACAAAGACATTGCTTTAAAAATAGAAATTCGTTAACATTATTCAGGCCTTCCATCCTCTACCAACATACTATCTTTGAAAATACATAGTATGATACTTAATTCTCATTTTTCAAAATTCAAAAGTTCTTCATATAAATGCAACCCAATCATTCCATCACTTGCGTCTTCTAAAACCAACTTGCAAAACCTTTAGATTCCTTTCACAATGAAAATCAACTAGCCAAAACATCAACATCAAACATTGTTTTAACACAAATAAAACCATCACATAATAACCTGCAATAAACAAAATACAAAAGCAAAACAAACAAGAACCATTTGCAACTCCCTCACCCATCACCATCAATTGTCACATTTTGTTGTGTATTAACTTTGGCAGTTGACGGTGTTGTGCCATCACTTTAGGGTTTCATCCTTCCCCAACTTTTCATCATAATATAATATTGTTAAATACAATATTTTTTAAAAGTGTAAATTTTGCACAATGTTTTTCAATAGTTGGAGGACAAGGTTTTGATAATAAATGTGGTGCACAATTGAATGCTTAGTTATCACATGTTATTGGAATAGGAACATTATAATTTTCAAAACATTTATTGCCGGAGAGAAAAAAAAAAAGATTTATTTCAAGCAACATGAATACGTTTGGATTACATTTAATAAACAAATCACAAACCATTTTCAAGAGTTGATGGAACCCTACTAGGCATATGAATGCTTCTATTAATTGTACATCCAAACTTACCAAACCACATTCCCTTAATTCAAAGTTGATTTACTTGCCTTCATTTTTCCAAATTTAATGAGTGAGCCTAAAGATTCCATTGTAATTTTCTAAGTTCTTTGAGAGACTAAGTAGAATCCCACCTTATGTTAAAGGCATTAGAAACCTTTTAGCAAGTTAAATCTTAGGCAACTACCAAGTAAAACATGGTATCAACTCTTACAAAAACCATTCCCTTTACAACACAAACCATTCCTGCCAAACAACCTCTAATAGATGTAATTGTTGTAGTTTAAGATACAATTATAAAAATGAAGACAATAGTAGTTGCAAAAGGAATTCATGAATCCTTTACATTAAGGGTAGATGCAATGTTAAATGGTTCATTTTTGACAAATAATAAGTCCTTAAAAGTCTTTTTTTTGGTGTCAACTTAACACAAATGAGGGACTATGAGTTGGTTAATGAAATAATTAAATCCATATGAAAATATATCCATTTAGACATCTTTTTGACATACATTTTACAAGGAAAAAAATCATCAATCCAATGCAAAATGACCCATGTAGAGACTTTTGAAATTAAGGTACAAATTTCGATCATTCAAAAGTCCATAACTATATTCTAGTTAAAACTTTTGTAATGACGTTTTGAAATCTATGTTTTTTTTTTTCATTCATATATTAAATACTAAGTCCCTATAAGATACATTTTCAAAAAATAATATTGAAAATTTCATGTGTATGGGAAGTGCAAATGGTTGGGACAATCCATATGGTTTCACTACAAACGTCCATTATTACATAATGGGTGCACATTTATTGTGCACAAATTATATAAATAGTTTTTTATTGAAGTTGAGAATTTAAAACCAAGTCCCAATGGTTTTATGGCATGTTAATGGCATATTAATTCACTACACCTTGCAAAAAATTGCAATGGGACACAAAAAGTGAACCATTGAATCTTGCATTCACCCTTAAGATTACTCACTTGGTATGAATTGGGAGGACATAATCTCAAATAAGAAAGAAGATAATATTATTAGCAAAAAGTTTTTAGAAAGTTTTTTGGTTGATAGTAGTAAATTTAGGTCAATGTAAGTTCAATAGAGGGTATTAAATAATTCATTGGTTAGCATTTCTGTTATTTAATTCTTTTAATAACATTGCAAATTAAATGGCATTAGTTTCTTTGTGGGATAAAATCTGAAAGTTTTCCATGATTATAATTTTTTTTTAAATAGGTAGTTTTCTTTCTCCAATAGTTTGAGGAAAAGGAAAATGTTTTCTTGTGCACATGACAAGTTTTGAACAATACATTAAGGTTCTAACAAACAATTGTTTAACTTTGTTTCTTGAAGGTTTTTGTTGTTTTCATGATTCAATTAGAAATTGTTGTTGTACATTTGAAAATACAAAAAACATAGAGGTAGAAAAAGATTCAACGGTGTTGTCTTTATAAGTTTGTGAATATTTCTCATAAACTACCGAAGTAGGTTTGGTAACAAGCTAGTTAAGCTTAGGTTACAAATTTTATATTTAAAAAGTGTTATACCTTTAATAAAAAAAATTATGAACAATACTTGTGCTTGAACTTTAAAGTCCATGATTCGTAATCCTTTCATGTTGTTTAGTAGAATAATATAAGTCTACTTTATCTTTTTTACTTGTCATGTGTTTTCATCCATCCATAGATGCCACCGAAATAATCAAATGATTAACTATGCTATACCATGTCATCACATGTTTATGATGTGGACCATGGGCAATGATAAGTTAAATCATGCCTTCATCACATAAAAACTTATCAACTATAGTTCAATTCAACAATAGTTTAAATTTAAAAATATTCCAATGTAATACATGTAAATTAGAGAAATGACATTTCATGTTGCCTCCTTTTATTGAAAAAAACAATTCAAACCCCAATCCACCTATTTAATCACAATTGTCTTTGAGAAATTTTGAAAGTGTTAAGCATAGGTGCCATTTATATTTTTTTTAATATTCCCAATCTCCAAACATTTTGGGAATTGCATCCAATCCATGCAACCCCATTTTTTTAGTCATCACTATATCAAATGTGCATCCTTTACATTTTAAGCTCACATGGTTTCCATCTCACAATTTAAATTAGCATAATTTATGTATTTTCCAAGAAGAAAGAATGGAATTTCTACATTTGTGATGGGTCCTTCATTTTTTTTTCCTCTAGTATTTTAGATTGTCACATATGACAACCATTAATTTTATATTAAATCATAAAACATATGTAAAAGATAGAAAACTACTTATAAAAGTGACGTTACAATTACATATTATGTTAATTAATGTATTTTATTTCATTGTTCATAACTAAAGCTCACACATGAACTTATCTAATGTCCAATGGTTGTATGATACACGACCATTCATTTTTCATTTGTAATGAGTAATACTTCACAATTCTTCCACAAGATAATTCAACATTACTACATCAAATCAACAGGTTTTGACAACGAATTAACAAAAATTTACAAAGTTAAGTATTTTTTTTGAGGTTGAAAAATTGAAGCATTGTTGACACTATGTCTAAAAATCTTAGTTGAGCTGACCTTTTGATATGTTATGATGTTAGCCTTGCTTCTTTTCAAAGTTGAAAATCTCTATAACTAGATGATTATTGGTGATCAACGTGCCTTTAAGCTTGACAATCCTTTACACATACACATGCATATAAAGCACTTGGAGAAATTTCCTAGGGTATTTGAACAACATTTTGTAAATGGAAAAAAATACAAAGGAACCTATGCCTACTGTTTAGGATTGTGAAGGATTTATGCCAGGATATATGTGTAAGGTCCCTCCTGTTCCTAAATAGGTGTAAGATCCCTCCCACTCTTATGGCCTCCCGATGTATGATAAGGCTTGCATATCATGCTTTTCGGTGAGGAAGGTGGGTGGGGAACATTCCCAAAATGTGCAGCGCAACTCAGCTACTCTTCATATTTTGAGAATACCCATACCATGGGGCTTTACCCTACACATAATCCAAAGCACCAAAAAGCCCGGATAAAGAAATGAATATGCTCAAAGGATGAACATTGAGCAAAGCTCATTGCTTCCATGTGTGGACAAAAAGAGCCTAATGAGTGAGGTGAGCTCACAAAAAGGATTTGATGAAACTGTTAGTAATATATATGTGTATATACACATAATGCATCACTCTCCAGACTTCATGCACACCACCTCAAACGACTAAACTGAGTTGGTGTGCATGATCTCTGAGATGGTCTGGTCTGCTAGATTTACTTACTTGCACCCAAGTTCTTTTCCAGAATCTGAGGGGACAGGGCAAAACAGAGATATATGTTGTTTCTTTTCTTCCAGGGGTGTAATATATGTATGCTTTTATCCACACACGAAAATACAAACAATAAGCTATACAGAATAGGAGTGTTGTATGGGCAGGTTCAGAGGGAGCAAAAAGAACTTTTAAATGTGATCAACCTTGGCATCCAGATTGCACACTTTTGCAGCAGCAGAGTTGCAGGGTGGTTGTTTTTTGGTGGGGTCAAAGACCAAATTGCTTCTTTTGACTCCATTTTTTAAATACACATTTTGAAGGGTACTGTTTAAACCACTACCCAAAGAAACCACTACCCAAAGAAAATCTGTCCACTTTAAATTACTGACAATAATGACTGACGGGTGAATGTAGATCCAGTCCATGGATTTTTAAAAATCCAATTTGGATTGAAACCTGCATACAGTCACTAGATTGCCTTTTCTCCAGGTGCAGATCACATGATCCATTCTTCACTTTTGAAGTGTGAGAAAAAAACAATTGCACATTGCGCCCTTAGCCTCCTGAGTCATGACACTCATGGAGGAGGTTATTTGGTTCATCTTGCTCTCCATTATCTAAACCAACACTCTAGGTGCACACACATCTGTTGGCCGATTTCATTTTATTTTTACTGAATTGCTGCTATGGATAGTAAGTGTTCCAAAGTCAGCTGCAACACCCACACCGCCCCCACACAATTGACTTTGTATCATAGTATTTTCATGTTTGAATTTTGTGTTACATTTTGTGAATTAACTGTGGATATGCTTCCATGACTTGTCCCTGAAGTGGTCTAAAACATGTTGGGGGAAGTTTTGGAAACTTCAGCTTTGAGTGTTGACAATGAGAAAAGAAAAAAGAAAAAGAAAAGTCATGACCCAGCAGCTGATGTAATGTAAAAGTTATACAGCTGTTTGCACCTACAAACCTATTTAGCACAAGTTCATAATCCAGCATTCTGACAAAGTGTAGGTACCATCTAAATCCATGGTCAAACTGTCAACCCATGACCCCATCACATTGTTGATTGGTGCATATTACACTTAAAATAATCTACTATGACACCATGACCAAAAGGAGACGAGAACAAGCCACTGCTGACTAAGGCCCACTTTACACTACAAATCAGTCTCTAGTGTAAATAAAGTGGGCCTAATTTCTCATCCCAGGTTCAAAACAAGGGGTCTCTCACATTGTGGCCTTGCCATTTACATTAAACAGTATCTTAAGGCAAAAGAAGAATTATGGAAACTCAAATATTTTCACCATGCAGAAATATAATCTTCAAAAACTCCTCTAAAAGAAACCAAAATTCTTCAAGATATTAAAAACTCTATAACTAATCTCAAGTTTTAACACAAGCCAAAATATCATCTTTCAAAAATCCTCTTATAAAAATAGATCTATATGACCTAGGGGCCAAAATCCCTTAAGCTATAATGAATCTAAACACAATTTCCTTGCCTTGGTGCAAGGCAAAGCTGACAAAATCATGAGAGATAGATAATATTGTGTAACATCAATAAGTAACTTGAATCCAAAATGAATTTGATAAACAAAGCAGCCTAGAGAGTACATCTGAAGTCTTGGGGTGTATTGCACACACGCACACACACTTCAAGTTCAAGCCAAGCCAAACAATTTCCCCCAAAAGTCTTACACTGATGCAAAAAAAGTCTCAACCCTTTGAGGCAGAGGCAACCAAAAAAAAAAACCCCCCAAGATACTCCTGAACAAATAAGGCACAGCCAGAGTAAATTAAAGTGATGGGTTGGTGAATGAAAGCTTCAATTAATAAATACAAAAAAAGAGGGTGGAGAAATTTTGAAAGCACCGAAGTTGGCAGTAGCTTATCAATGTCACCACTCACTAGCCTACTGGGGCAGCTGCTGTTTGGCTTGCACAAAGAGCATGTTGTTAGACAACAACAGCAACAACAACATTAGAATTTAGGATTCCTCAAGAGCTTGGCCTAATAATTAGAAAGAATCCTGCTTAGCTTTTATCTGGATTAGCTCTAATCTTGTGGCCCTAATCAAGAGAAAATCTTGCTTGCCTCTCTTGTTGAAGATTGGATTAGTCCAGAATTGTAGGCTAGATGTCGGCAAATTTGAGAGAAGCAGATAGATAGATAGGTAGAGTGGCTTTATTATGATGATTATGATTTATTTATTAGCAATCTTTTGTGGCGGGTGTCAAGTAAAAGCAGCAGGTACCTACTACCTAGTACCTACTGTCTATCTGGGTCTCTAATCAAGCGCTTGCGACGTGGATTAATGGAGTGCTAATTATGATTAAGGAATTGGGATTAGCGTACTACAGGTTGCCTGTAGAGGAGGACGCTGCTTTTCTTTCGTCCGTGTTTGATGTGGTGTATGTCTTGCAGTCTTCTGTTGTTCCCGCTGTTGCATCGCCCAATGCAGTCGGGTTCAAGGCGTTGTTGTCTTCTTGTTTCCCGCTCTAGCTGTGTCTCAGCTCCAATACCCACAACCCAGAACAATCTCCCTTTTCCGGCCTGCAGCAGTAGGAACAACAACTGTGCGCTCTTCTGTCTGTGCAGCAGCAGCAGCAGCAGCCGCGGTTTGGTCTCATTGGTGGACGTTGGTCATTTCTATTTTTCTTGTTTGGGCTTTACGTGTACCTTGTAGCATTGGTTTGCGAGGAGGAGCTTCAGCAGGAGACGGATCCTTGTTGAGCTCGAAGGCTGGTGCAGCAATGAAGTTGAACTGGACGACGGCAGGACTGACCGTGAGTATGGGTACGAAAAGAAGCAGCAGCAGCTGTAGCAGTTTGGGGTTGTGACCGGAGAGGAGGAGTCGGAGCAGCTTCGGAGCAGCAAGCGTGTGATGTCCTTCATCGGCAGCACCGCCATGCAGCGGTTTAGGTGGCAGCTCCTCCTGTTGCTGTTCTTGTGCGGTTTGAGCTTGGCGACAGCCAATTCTGAGGGTAGGTCAGCCCTTCTTCCCTAATTACACTTCCTATCAATCTCCTCGCATTTCTCCTATCTCTCCCACTTCCCCTGCTGCAGGTCGACCTAAGTTTCCTAGTTTTCTACAGGAGGCAGCCCTCTTTGATACCTTGTAGGCAAGCAAGCATGTCATGGATACATGGGTGGTGTTGCGGCAGCTCTCAGAGACTTGCAACACTCCCAGAGAGAGCTCTTGAAAAGTTGCTGCAGTTGGTCACAGAGCCTTTCACCTGACAGATCCTAGGGTTGTAAACTGTAAACTATGACACACGGTTCAAAAAGGCATCTGCATAGAAGTGAAACCTCGTATAGACTAGGACATTGAATTCAGAGCAGCTCAAGCAGGAAGAAGGTTTGCAGGCTGTGTTTGTTTTCCCTGGTAGGGATTAGGTTCGACAGATCTTTCAGCAGCTTCCCCAAATGAGGGAGCTGGTCAGCAGCACACAACTTGATAGCTGCCTTCAAAAGCAGAGCTAGGAACAAGTGCCGTTTCATACATTTTTGGAATGCATGCATAGCTTCAACTTCCTTTTGAGCAATGGAGACAACTCTGAAATTGCTTAACTGTCTGGATGAACATATATTGATGGTTTTACACATTCACGGAGTGCCTTAAGTCTGCAAACTTTGTAAAGACTTGAGGCTGATGATGATGGAGGACTTTAAAAGCATGAGAGTTTGATGTGCAGGTGATGCACTCCATGCCTGGAAGCTAGCTCTGAATGACTCGAGTAATGTCCTCCAAAGTTGGGATCCTACCCTTGTCAATCCTTGTACCTGGTTCCATGTCACTTGCAACCCAGAAAGCAATGTCATCCGAGTGTAAGTATTTTGATACTTCAATTCTTTTCCCTTCCCTAATTGAATTGCTATTTTGAGTTTGCAAAGCATGATTTTGTACTCATCCTGGATAACCCAAGTAGAGAAAACTTACATGCTTAGTGCAGCATATCCTCTAATATGACTGATGCTGTTGACTGCAGAGACTTAGGGAATGCGGGTTTATCTGGAACTTTAGTCCCACAGCTTGGCAACCTTCCCTATCTGCAATATTTGTAAGCCTTGATGGAGAAGAGGACAGAACAGGTTTCTTTGTTTCTTTTAGCTATTTTGAACTTTGAGAATTGACTGATAAGAAGGAGATATGTGAAGGCAGTGAAAAAAAATCTGTAGGACTGGGAATTTATTCTGAGTCGGACCTCAATGCATGCAGGGAACTGTACAGCAACAATATTTCAGGAGTTATACCACCTGAATTAGGTAATTTGACACAGCTTGTTAGTCTGGATCTTTACCTGAATAATTTCAGTGGGAGCATTCCTGATACACTTGGTCAGCTTCTGGAGCTCCGATTCTTGTGAGTTTCTCAAGTGCCTCACTTTGCTCAATCTTCAGGGCTTAAACCTGTCTCCTTTCCTGTTATTCAGTGGGTACAAATTTGTCCCATGAAACGATATGTTCTGAATTGTGAAGGGATGCAGGATGAGATACCTTTGGGTTAGTTAACATTTGATGACTCTGATAGGTATTTGGATGTTGTTGGTTGCTCATGGTGGGATGACAGGCGCTTGAACAATAACAGTCTAAATGGGTCAATACCTTTCCAACTTACAAACATAGCAGGTCTTCAAGTGCTGTAAGTGTCTTTCTCTTGTATTGGTTGCATTTCTCTTAAGAATATTCCACAGAAGAAAACTGGGACTTATTCTATACCTGTTCTCTCCTGTTGGATTGTGGAAACTAGGTCCATTTTTGCTGCTACCATTGCCGCAAAAAGGCAAGCTGGACGCATTTAGCTTAACATGTTCCTCCATACTCTGTAGTCCAAGATGCTACCAAGAAGTTGTGTATTGAGGGGAATACTACTGATTATGTATGATGCAGTGATCTCTCATTCAACAACTTGAGTGGGGATGTACCAACAAATGGGTCTTTCTCACTTTTCACCCCCATCAGGTACCCAAGGCTAAGCTTGAGCACTAGTTTTTCTGCACTGGAGCAAGTGCTATTCATTGGATGCAAAATATGGGGCACTTAATTTTATGAGACATATCATGTAGACTGGTGATTGGTGGAGCAAAAAAAGAGAATTGAGAGGTTGGAGCATTGTGAGTCTGGGTTAAATGTTTTTGCAATGAGTTGGTTGAGGTCTTATCAATAACAATGGTCCTGTCCATGTGTACAGTTTCCAGGGGAATTCCAACTTGTGTGGTTCAGTGGTAGACAAACAATGTGCAGGCGAACCACCATGGCCTCCTCCACCTCCTTATCAGCCACCTCCTAGCCCCACTGATCCCAACTCTGATCAACGTGATTCCCATCTTCTCATTTGTGTGCCTGTAGCTATATAATATTCCTTTCTCTGACTGGATGCAAAAGTGAGATTGATGGAGAAACAGCTAGTTGTCTGTTGACCATAACAATGAGTGGAAGTTACCTGGTAGCTTTCAATAGTAGTTAAAAAATATACAGTTTTCTGTCCCAGAGAATACTGTATTAGGAAAGCTCTATTTGAGAACTAATATGCCAGTAAAATCCACTCACCAATGCAGAGCATGACTGAGTTCTTCACACATCTTGCAAATTCTTACGTTTGTTGAGTTGATCATGCAGAAGCAGCTGCAGGGCAATCAAGTACAGGAGCAATAGCAGGAGGTGTTGCTGCAGGTGCAGCATTGCTTTTTGCAGCTCCTGCAATTGCATTTGCATGGTGGCGCCGGCGCCAACCTCCTGAAGCATTCTTTGATGTTCCTGGTTAGTCATACCTTGGTCTCAAATCTGATTGGTGCAGAGTTTTCACCCAGGGTCCATGATTTATGCAACAGTCACAGTAAGTAGGAATATGGTGAACACTAAGGTCACTGTGGGTTTTTCTTTGATGTGTGTAGCTGAGGAGGACCCAGAAGTGCATTTAGGACAGTTAAAATGCTTTTCACTTCGTGAACTTCAAGTTGCCACTGACAACTTCAATAACCGCAACATACTAGGTCGAGGTGGCTTTGGTAAAGTATATAAAGGGCGATTGGCTGATGGGTCACTAGTTGCTGTGAAGCGCCTCAAAGAAGAGCGTAGCCCAGGCGGTGAGCTCCAATTCCAGACCGAGGTAATTTTATCCACTTACCACTTTGGGATAGCTCCTTTTTATTTGATCTAAATCCATATATAAAGGTGAACATTTGACCGTGAGATGGACAGTTGCTGAAAATTAACCTGCCAAAGTTTTGACCTTTTTTTGGGAAATTAATCTTGGGTAGGTGGAAATGATTAGTATGGCTGTACACCGAAATCTTCTACGGCTGCGTGGCTTCTGCATGACCCCAATTGAGCGGCTTTTAGTCTATCCCTACATGCCAAACGGCAGTGTTGCCTCTCGCCTTCGAGGTGAGCGCATTGTCTATCACAAGCCCTTTCTGTTTCGTCTGCTGTATTGGTAAAGTGTCGACAGTTCTATTGGACCATATCAGTTTCTGTGAGTAGATATGTGCAATTGGCATTGGCCTGAAAGAGTTGTGTGGGTAAATAATTCAGACCGTCCTCCTGGAGAATTGCCATTAGAATGGCCTGTACGGAGGCGGATCTCACTGGGGTCAGCACGGGGGCTCTCATATTTGCATGACCATTGTGATCCTAAAATCATCCATAGGGATGTGAAGGCAGCGAACATTCTTTTGGATGAGGAGTACGAGGCAGTGGTTGGTGACTTTGGGCTGGCTAAGCTTATGGACTACAAGGACACTCATGTTACAACTGCTGTGCGAGGGACTATAGGCCATATTGCACCCGAGTATTTGTCCACTGGCAAGTCTTCAGAAAAGACTGATGTTTTTGGATACGGTATAATGTTGCTGGAGCTTATTACTGGGCAACGTGCATTCGACCTGGCACGGTTGGCTAATGATGATGATGTCATGCTTCTTGATTGGGTTAGCTCATCATCATTTTTTTACAGTTTCATGAATTTTATTGTACTGTTTGTTGTAGAGATGTCTAATCCATGAATGATTCACATAAGCTCTGCCAAGTGCAACTTTTTCCTCCATCAGACTTTTCTGCCTTCAATCTTACCGGCTCATACAATCAAGAGTTCCTGACAACACTTCAGATGGGCATGGCTGCAGGTTAAGGGGTTATTGAAAGATGACAAAGTGGATCTTCTTGTAGATCCGGATCTGAAGGATAACTATGACTATAAGGAAGTTGAAGAGCTAATACAGGTCTATCCTGGCCATGCTTATCCTATCTCTGTGTGTGCAACTGGAGATGAAACATTCATTCTATTGTATGTCTACTCTGTTGTCAGAAAGCACATGGGGAAACACAGGAAGGCTCTTGGGTGATGACTTTGTACGCACTTGAGTAGAATACATGTGTCAAAGATAACATAGGAGCACCAATGTTCAGTTGAAACAGTCTGTCATAAATAGTGGAATTACTTTGTGTCCTTATCAAATCCCATTGAATAAGTTTGAAGTACAAAAAATAGAATTCATGGTTGCAGGTTGCGCTGTTGTGCACACAAAGTTCTCCAATGGAGCGTCCAAAGATGGCTGAGGTGGTTCGGATGTTGGAGGGTGATGGATTAGCGGAACGGTGGGAGGAATGGCAAAAGGTGGAAGTGGTCCGTAACCAAGATGTGGAGCTTGTACCCCATCGGACATCAGAATGGATAGTGGACTCCACTGACAATTTACATGCAGTGGAGCTCTCTGGCCCTAGATAGTGCCTCTGTGACTTTTCCCCCAATCCCCTCTCTATTCTTGTTGTATTCTTTAAGGCACAGTATAAGTTAGGCCTCTTTTATTGGAGATCTTTTGCAAGTCTCTCTGGAAATATTGTGCTATGTTGAACCCATTATTGTCTGCAGTCAGAGCATTACGTGCAAGTGTAATACTGCTAGAATCTGTATTAACTTGCCCGTGTGTATCTGCTGAATCTGCCAGCCTTTCTCTTCAAATAGGGGAGGGATGGACATTCACATTGAAGGATTGTACTATGTAATTGAAGTCTCGTAGAACATGAATTGCAGTAGCCCTTGTAGGATACACAGCACATGCATCTACTTTGGAAAGAGTTCCTTCAAGATTTTTCCGTCCTTGAGAAGCAACCTGGAGACACCCTTTAGGATCATCTAGACTTTCTGGGTTCATTTGTCTCCCTTGGATCTTTTTCATGTGTAATTGAAGAATTTTAGCCCATGAGTTTGGTGCATGGCAACCTCATCACTTCTTGGAGCTTTTCTGAGTAGTTAGTCTTTAATGGATGAATTGATCGTGCATGTTACTGCAACCATTTGCTAATGATGCCCCAGCTTCTTGTCCCTTTTAAAAAAGACGCACTTTTTTCTGAGGTGTGGCCATGAAGAATCTTACCCAAGATTTTAAGGTTTTACTGTGCTTTGGAGGTCACAAATTGTGGGTGTATTAATGTGAAAATGCAAATTCATGAGTGAAAACTTGCATCATGGTAATGTTTCAGGGTCTTTGCTTTTCTCTTTTGGAGCTGTTGAACCAGGAGTAAATCCATCAAAGAGCTGGTTGGGCCATTAGATAACAATGACACTTCAGGAACATCTGTATTTACTGCACAGTATGTGAACTCTAACTTCTAAATGCTCAGGAGGGAAATTCATGCAATTGAAGTCCTTAGCCCTGTGCTTTTTGCTAATCTGCCTCCCCAAATAACACTCTAAAGAAAGTGGTGCCTGCTTAAATTCATATCTTTGGTAGGCAGTTTGATGTTGCATGACCCCACCACCATATATATGGTGTTCGAAACTACAATGTAAGTGTATGAGGATTTAAATACAATTATTCAGATTGCTGCAGAAAAAATGTGGTTGTGTTGAGGATACAATAGAAGCAGCTTCAGTCAAAATTGGGCTACATGTGCTTTCATCTTTTCTATGCAAAATGCAGCTTAGTCTATCAAGCAAATGGCTTTATCATCTATGCAAATGACTTTATGGCAAACTATAGCGTCTATGGCAAACTTCTGCTTTGTTCATACCTTCTGTACACTTATCTTTCAAGATATTCAATCCCAGGAGAAACAGGGTGAACAAGTTGACAATTTGGGATCCGGTATGGAAATGACATGAACCTTAAAAGCTAATCAAAGCTTTTGCAAGTGACAAAAAAAAAGCTAAAACAAGAAGAAATCTGCCCTTTTTGTTTTGAGTATTGAGCCAGGCACATATACTACATGTAAAATTTAAATGAATATTATATGTGGGTATCCAAGCAATACAGATATAGGAGTTTACATGGTCGAAAGTTCCAGAGACCCTTTTTGGAAATTTGTCCAAAAGAGAAGCTGCATCAAAATGAGAAGAAGTTGAAAATGTGCAAAATCCAAATCCCTATTTTCTTTGACTAAATCTTAAATGCCACATCCTTCAGAGTAATCCCTGCATGAAAAGCATCAATTTCCACTGTAACCCATGATACCCATAAAAGACAGTTATGTGAATACTTTTTCTTGTGTCCACAGAGTTCTGGTGCTGGAATCTGTCACTTTGAAAGCATCACAAATTGTCAAATGAGTAAAATGAGTCAACTCCTTTGCAGTGGTGCCTGCTGCTGCTGCTCCTTCTGGCTGATCTAGAGCAGCTCCTCTGGCAGTGGTAACGTGGCCAGTACCCACAATTTTGAATGCGTGACTACATTTCAATAGTGTGAAACTGAGTTTGGACTTATAAAGACGCAATACAGTAGTGACGTCCAGTAGGGCCAGGAAACAAAAAAAAGGCTGTTTTTTTTTTTTCCTTCTTTACTTATGCGAAAAACAGCAGACCCAACTAGCAAGCCCTTGGCACCCCCAAGTCAAGCTAAAAAATTGCTGAATTTGATTGATTCAGGTGGTGGGAGTTAAACAGACTTTCACTTCCTGTACATCACATTTTTCATATTTATGGGTGGGGATGGGGGAATAATTGTTGGATGTAATAATATACCAGTATTGGACTAAGGAGAGAGGCCGAGGGTAGTCAAGTCAGGAAAAGTCACCAACAAATGCATAACTCAAAAATGAGAATACAAGGCCACCATAGTCAATATGTGGTGGATCCCAGGGTCAGTTGTTAAGTTCATAGTTGAGCACAGTTCTCATTTGTTTAATGGGTTTTCTATTAACAATGAATCATTGACCAGTCCTCTCTGCAAGGTCAGTTAAGGTCTGGAACAGCCCTTTCTTCCATTTGTTAAAAACTAATCACCTATCAATGAAGTGAATGGTAGTTGATTGAGTTTTATGTAGGCCTTTTTTTTTATCCCTAGACCTTTTTGAGTCCTTGATTGCCCCCAAATACCTTTACCTATTTGTCCCATAGTGTTTAAGCATAGATATATATCTTATGCATGTATATATCTTGTAAAGGAGGCCATAGGGAGGCAACTGGGCTTCTAGGTATTTTGGGGGGTGTGGAGCAGCAAAGGGGTGTTTCTACTCCACATAGTCCTAGAAAACTTGGTGATGGGGCAAATAAAAGAGGCACATAACAGAAGAAAAGAAATTGAACTTTGGGACTACCCACAACAAATTAACACAAACCACAAATTACCACAATTCCTAGTTGACGATTTCCAGAATTGGCTTGGGTGGATGATCTTGGTGAGCTCTAGATGGAAGAGGGAACCCACAATTTCTTTGCAGCTCAGGGTAGGCATCAAAACTTTCTTTTCTGTTGAGGTCGATTTCCCATTTGGTTTAACTTAATAGGTAGGGTGTTCTTAGGGTTTAGGCTATTATAGGTCCAGGCCAATTTTAGTAATAGAATTTTCATGCAACCAATGAGAAGTCGCATCATTGAGTGAAGGGGCCTCCCTTTCTTTCTTGTAGGTGGAGGGGGAAAGGTGGGGTGTTTCTTTTTTCCAAGTTGTGTTTGGTGTGGAGAGTGGACCACACCAGTTGGACAGTGGACAGTCAACTTTCCATGCAAGCTTATTTTTCTTTTTTCTTTTAGAGGGTAGGGGGGGAAGGGAAAGTCAAGAGTTCCCTTCTACACCAGTTTTCTTCTCCAGGAAACAAAGAAAGCCCAGGAAGACATAATAATGCCCGCAGGAAAACATAGGGCTCACTGCTGTGGGCATTAAATTTTTCAAAATGCCACCAACCTTTTTATTTGTTTTTCCCAGCAGATCTCCACCGGGCATTGAAAGATTTGATCCAGTGCTAAATTTTTTGAAGGTGCTACACAGGGACGTAGAGGGTGTGAATATATGATGACTTTTGCAATTGGTTTTGATCGAAGAGGGAAGTGGCTTAATGGTCTACTTGACTCAGGGAAGGTGGCAGCAATCAGAGGTGAACTTCCACTTGCTATATAAATTAGCACCATTTCAATGGAGAAGTGTGAAAACTTTACATGGGTCTTCAGTTTTCTGGTCCATTCAGGTCTATGTGTCAAGCATTTAGGGACAAGGAACATGACTCAGTGCCAAAAAGAGATATACCTCAATTTAAGAACCCAGCTGTACAGATGCTATGTGAGAAACCACCATTGATGAATCCTCAGCAGTGACCACCTTAACAGCACAGTCACCACCACTTAGAAATCTGAAATCATCCCAACAAGATCACATTTGCACATTCACAACATCTCACCTGCAAATGAAGTACCTCAAAACTGGAGCACAGCTTGCTTTCTGATTACAAGTAACAATCTCCAGACTATGCCTACCTTCCCTTCTAAGCTAATGAAAAGTGCATGAAGACATATGTCTCCATGCCAGATAAAACCTAGAGAGGGTTACAGCAACCAACCCATGACTACAGTAGGACTATGTTTTGCCAGGAAGTTACAACTAAATAGACAAAGTAGGCATTATAATGTGCTTCAACTCAGATAGTGCTGGATATAATGAAATGGAGCTAGAGTGATGTTGAGAAAGCTTTTGCCTTCTTGAATTCAATGGCAGGGCAGACTACTTGGAAAAGGACCAGGAAGGACACACCCAAAAGCAGAGGCAGACACTCAAGTTGTCTTCCAAGGCTGGATGACAACCAGGACGATAATAAGGATTGCAAGCAACATTAGTATGATGGCAATGGCGATGCACTTGCTGGTGGCCCTCTGATTGTTCTTGGCCCTCTGTAGCTGTTGGGTCCCTGAGTCAACATGATCTACTGCTTTCCCTACCTGCTTCCTCCCCTCCCCAAGACTTAGTTCACTGGTATCCCCTGTACATACATGTTGCATAATGAAGTGTAGCATCTGCACTCTGATGTAGCAAAAAACTGTTTCTGTGAAAAGCACATACATTTGCAAGGACTACAAACCTGGGTTTCAATATTGTCAAGTAGCTCTCCTTGTGCCTCAACAAGTACTGCCATATCTAGAAATATCTGCTCCACCCAAACTCCCCCAGAATTCCATCCAATAAAAATAAGATTGGATTCCAAATTCAGTATCCCAGCTATTTCTGAATAAGTGACCCCAACTGCAGATGCTCAGAGCACACACCCTGTGCATGAAACAAATCACTGTTGTCAAAAGTTGAAAGAGAAACAGCATGGTCAATAGTGTGAAAAACCATCAAGACCATGAAGGAAAGACCTGATGTAGTTCCAGCAGCTTCTTCTCAATGTCCCTGACAGCATCATGCCTCTCCTGGATTTCAGCAATTGTGTCCAGTATCTACCACCCCCTAACCACACCATGTGTTCAAAACTCTTTCTTTGGGCCTTGCATGCCCACTGCCTTTTCCTAAGTTCTCAAGCATGTCAACTGAAATTGAGATGTGTTTCACTAACACAATGCACCTGCCCACTATAATGCTCTACAGTCATGATAAAAATTTAGTCTGTTTGCAGAAGCAAGATGAACACACTTGTAACACTCGTTCGGATGTCACACAGCACAGCTATGGGAAAGTACAAACCTGGCCACGACCTTGCTCCTGAATTGCCCTCTGGAAAATCTGCTCACTATCTCCAGTCTCTATGAGTTGCTCAATCACCTGAGAAGTTGCAATGTCCAGAGCCATCACTATGTATTTCCACAGCTGTGGTGGAGCTAAAGTTAACAGTTGACTTCCACTTCCAGATAGACGCAAAATATGACATTTTGAGATTTATGCTGGCAGGAAACCTAAAAAACCAGGAACTCATAAGTTGTTTGAGTCAAATTCACACTTGGAACAGCAGCTTTGATATGAATATAGTATTCCACTGATCTATGAAACCAAGAGCAGATCCAAGTGCTCACCAACTCATCCACCTTCTTCCCTGTCACTGTTCATACAGCCAAGCCACCAGCAGAGAGACTTGATCAGCTATCAAGATATTTGTGCCATGCATATTGCAGTGAACAAGAGAGGGAAAATTGGGGAAATTTTGCAAGGAGCCACATAGATGAACATTCATTTAACTGATTGACCATCATCTGTTCTACTAAGGCAAAGACTCAATGTTCCTGAACTTAATGCCACTTCAATCCCATGTATTCACGTCCCATGTTGTGAGCCCTCTATTTGAAGGCCACCCTCACGTACGCAGCTTTACCTCAAGCATATTTGCTTGACATCAGGCACTCATCATAAGAACCCAGAAAGAAACTGGGATCTCATCAGATGTTGCTGGGTCAGTCTTATCTTCTAATAAGTTTGCAGCTCTAGATCCTAGAGCATGCCTTCCAAAGTCACAATAAATCACGACATTTTGTCATATGATTCCCACTCAAAAAACTTCAATAGATAATATTGTCTATAAAGCATTTATCTATGGATGGGTTCCTCAATAGAGGCTGCTGATGCAATAATATCATCTACATTGCTCTAGATGACTACTTTTAACCACAGGTTTAGCGTATACCAGATGGATAAGAAGGGGAGCTGTACGATGTTATAGTTCTTGGAGAAGGAGATCAAACTAAAAGGTCAAATTTCCTTCCTCTCAATTAAAATAATCCACAACTTTGTACAAGATAACAAAGGAATGTGGTAATCAATATTTGTCATTCCAGCAATTTAAAATTTCAACATTTATCTTGCAATTTCATACAATAATGTCTGTTTCTTTGGTTGAGCAACAGATCTTTGATTGGAGTAAGCAACATCATTATTCTGTGCTCTCCTTGTGATTTTCAGACCACACCCTCTCTATACTCTAGACATAACTCTAGTGTGAAAAGGGCTATTTTTCAGTCTCTATTTCAGGGGCTTTTTCAGACACCTAACTCTAGACCACATACGCTTGTCCAAGGAAACTTTCAATTTCCCTTTTCTTTAGTCTCAGTTTGAATGCCAAAAATTAAAACTAAAAAATCATCACCCTCCTGCAACTTTCTTTGCTTCCTGAGGATGTGTTGCAAGGATTACACAAGGGCAGAGAAGTTTGAATAGATCCAGGCAAAAAAAAAAGGGCAATCTCACCCCAAAAATTGCTGCAAAATTATCAGTGGAATTCTGGAGAAAGTGCCAGCAAAAATGTAAGCCAACCAAACAAATCCAGCCAAATGAGAACACACACAATAAGAATTTGTGTGATCAAAATCTTGTGAGTCACTCACAAAGTATCAAACTGTCACTTTCATTATGAATGACAGTTAGTCCCCACTGCCTTCATCAGCTTCCAACAGTGAGTGAGGACAATAATATAATCTGATCAAAACTGAGTTATACTGACCTGTATAAACACGTCGTTCAACCACTTCCCGATACTCATCCTGGAATCTCTGCCTCAGAGCCTGTAGTTATCCAACAAGACAGCACAATAAGAAATCCATATGCAGAACATTGAGTCAGACACCAAGAAGACAAGATTTGACAGCAACTACCCAATTTCGGCATGAAAGAAATCAAAGGTGCAACTTTCCAAAAACCAGAGACAACAGATTACCTGGAAGTCCAACATTAGATCCTTCAGTTTTTTCTTCAGAGTACTGAAAACCAGAAGAAAAGGTTAGCGTGTGTCCTCCCCAGCAAATGTAACATTAAGACTCCTGCATAGTATGTGAGGCCCAATGCAATCAACTTGTGAAGAACAGTCCCCATCATTTAATGTACCAACAATTGGCTCTGAGTTTTATCTATATGCAAAAGCATTGACATATCTATGAGATTGCAGAGAAAACCACACAATAACATTTTGAAGGTAACAGTTATGTCAGTTCCACCAAAACCAAAATGAACAGGATAAATGGGTGCGGTCATAACCTTGTGAGTGTCACTGACAATGTACCAGACAATCATGTTCATCATCAATTATGGCAACTAGCTGCCATCACTGCAACAGACTGGGTGTAGACAAGTACATACTACTCTGCTCAAAATTTCAGGCAAACAATGATACATGAAAACCTGCAACATGAGTTTCTGTCACATTTCTGCAACAGGAAGACTCAGTCATGATGTTAGATGTTGAATAGCGAACTGCACTTGGTGAAGGCATTGATAGTACAGAATCAAGGTGCTCACGCTGTGATGGACAGTCGTGCGCGGTCTGTGCTTGAGCCTTCATGACAACCCTTTATTCTACGACTGGCAATATTCTGCAGAAAAGAATCCAAACAATTAGTTATGGTTTGAAACTATCACAATTCATCAATGGAGTTAGCAATTAAAAGGTTTTAGATGGCTGAAATGGGGTTCAAAAGAAGGTTGGAAAACTTACAGCTCTGTCAAGGGCCTCCACTTTCACTTTGAGACCCTGTGCAACTCTACTGACATCATCAAGGTCACACTCCATTCGCTCCTTCAGCTCTTAACACGATGACCAACACAAATTGTGCACAATGTCAGAACTGATCTCACCCTTTGATTGCTAAGTGTGCAGACGAGTGATGTTCTACTGATGGACAAGATCACAGAAAGAGACAAACCTTTCATAGCTACAGCTCTGGTCACACTTTTGGTTTCCTCATTCGCATCCTACACAAATGCAGTAATTGAAGGTGTTGTAAAAAGAATGAATAGCACTTGCACATAATGGGGCATCTTCTCTTCAACATGCTCACAACATGAAATGACATTGACTTCATAGACAGACACACCTGGAGTTTTTGAAACTTCTTGCGGATGTCTATCATGCCATTCTTGATATCATTAACCTGCAAAGATACAATGCAACCAAACTCAGCTGACCTTCTCGAACTCTTTCTATTTTCTCTATTTCCTCATCACTTGCAGGGGAGAGAAAGCCAGACCTCAGAGAAGAACAGGGACATGTCTTGGCCTGCATCAGCTGGGGCACCTGCTGTGCCAAGCTCAATGTCACTGTTGAAATTGATTCCACCTGCCCCCATGTAACTAGAATCCTGCATGCCATAACATACCAATATGTGAACAACAGTAGAACCCTGGCCCCACTGGAAAAGCTCAACCAGATATTGCCATCATGGTTCAAATCCCAGTTATAAATCCTCCAAGCTATTAGGGCACAAAACGGTCACAGTATAACCACTGTTGTGACTGCGTACACAGCAAGCAACACCAGATGAAGCATGAGCTCCGCCTTGTTTGCAGCCGAGACTACGTACACCAGTTGTACTTGCTGGAATAAACTAGACTTAACTAGTTGAAATTCTACACGACGGCGCTCAATGTAACCAATCGACAAACAAGCGCCCGACCTAAAGGTAGACACATTCCTGATCTCGTCCTCTGAAGGAACATGAAACACCAAACCTTTGCTTAAGCGGCGGCTCGCAGAGATTACTGGAGCACTGCTAGGTTGAAGGATCCGACGACAACATACCGGTTGAGGATGCTAGTAATGTGAGGATAAATGTCCTTCCACACAGGATTTTGCAGTGCTCAGTGGCAGCCTTGGACTAAGCAAATTGCTAATAGGAATGAATCCATGCCAGGAGCTCTTTACACGTGATGGAGAGGTACTGCAATACCGCTAGAAGGTCGTTCATGATGCCGGAGCTCGCGTCCTTAACACAGAGGCATGTCCCGCCTGCCTTCGTTGCAGTATGATCTCTGCTAGCTTCTTGGATGACAAATCCTACGACGCGGTTCTTGCAGGTTCCCCCAGCTTTCTCCAAGTTTCTCAGAGAACTGCAAATAACTTCAAGCTCCTCTTAAGGGAACCACATGAACAACGACACCATCGAGCCGGCCCGCTGCTGCATGCAAAGAAAGACGGGACAAACACAACAGTCAAACAATACTCTTTGCTTCCTGTCTGCCATCTTTTGTGAATAACCGTCGGCCATTGCACTTTACACACACTGCTGCGAAGCTCCGGCCAAGTTAAGCTACTCCTTGGAGAAAGAAAGAGATTGAGAGAAAACCGTCGGAATTTAGAAAGCTGACTGACACACAGCAGCCAGAGGCGATGTCGAGAAGGAGAAGGACGAGAAGAGAAGAGACTAAGGCCCGCTTTACATTACACTAGGAGTCAAGGCCAACGTTCAACCCAAATCCAGCATTCCTATTGGTGCAAAAGTTGAAATCAGCCCCAAGGGCTTTACACTAGGAGTCAAGACTGAAATCGAAAAAAACTTTTCAATCTGCCCCAAGTCCTAATAAATGCTGAACTTTATGGCCTTGTATTGGCAGCAAGGCTGAAAAAGGATACCATCAAATTTGGGAGGCCAATGTTCCAGCATTTATTAATATCCTGACGTCAATTTTCTAGCATTTTATGAGTAACTTGGGGCCAACTTGCAACCCAAAACTGCTCAAAGTTGGCCCCAAGATTTTTGGGCCCTGCCTGACTCCTAGTGTAAAGCGGGCCTGAATAAGACACACAGCCGCGTTACCAGACCTCTCCGTCGTCTCGCTCGCGCATTCCGTACGTGCCCGTTTCTAGATTACTAGCGTGCCCCTATATTATGCCCCTGCCCGGAACGTCGGCGAGGACATATAGACTTGATGGCCCGCCTCCAGCTCCTCCTGCCCGGATGCTAAATTTTTTTTTTAATCCGTCCCCGCCTCATGCCTAGAAGATTTTGGTGCCCGCTCCCACCTCATACCCTGAGATTTTTTTAATGTATTATTTTGTGGTTCCCGGGTTACCTATTCAAGTTTCAAAACCCCCAACAGACGACCCCAGAGGTGATGGCTCACTGGGATCGCCGGGGGGTGGAGCGGCGTGAGTGATCAACCAGAGAAGCGAAGCCAGACCCCTAAAAGCAACACAAGGCCTGTGCCCATGGATTGTGGCGGGTCTGGCGCAACGAGCCTTTTAGGGGCATGCGCTGCTGTGCCTTACGCACCTGCAGCGCACGCCTGCTTCACCCGTGCGGCTGCCCAACGGGTAGAATAGCCGTTTTAATATTCCATAGCGTGGGCCCGGCAGCTTCCCGGCCAGCCCAAACTGGCTGCCGCCTTTTTTTTATAATAATAATAACCTTAATTAAGGAAAATCCGAAGGAGATAGAACCAAAATCAATTACTGATTTTGAGGTACCAGAATTGGCTATTGATTTTGAGGAATCGGAACCTATTACTGATTTTTAAAACCGGAATCCCCTAGGCATTTAGTCGACTTGGAATCTATAGCCAAGGATTTTCTAACTACACTTGCAAATCCAGTGGAACCAAGTGGAATGGAAAAGTTTTAGGATGAAGACAAATCCACATGATTTCATTCATGGATAGAATTCCAAGCAACGGAGCATCCAATGTCCTTTTTTGTGGAGGTGTTTCCTGGCCAATAGCCACAACTGTCATGTCAATTACAAAATGAGGTGATCATTTTGGTTTGAAATGGACTCAATCGTTTTGGATTCCAATTGATCCGATGCCCCAACAGCTGCCAAGCAAAACATGTTCCACCAAAACAACATGTTCCTCCAACATCAACCCTATAAGATGAGAGTACTTCCTCTCATTCCCTCTGGCTGAATTCTGTTCATTTATTGTGCATTTTGTTTCTGAACCTTTCGTTTTCAAATTGTTTGAAAGTAACATGAGGGGTATTGTGACCAAAATATGGACTGATATAACAGCTAAGGAGCAAGCAAAAAGGAAAAGGTAAAAGAAAAGATTAAAAGAAAGAAGAAAGACAAAGAAAAGGAAGCATAGTCGAAAGGGAGAGCACTGAGATCGAAATGAAAAAAGAAGCGAGAAAGAGTGCTTGTGATGTCACCAAAAAAGAAGGGTCAAACAACACGACCCCTCTGTCGAACTCACTCAGACAGAATGTGAATGGGTATCTGCCTATCAAACCAGCAACATGACAATGGCATTAATCTGATTCGCGTCACCTTCCTCCTATACTTCCCATCCCACACAACCAGAAAGCAACACTTCCCATGCATTCCATGCACGACCAACACTAACCTCCTTCCAAAAATGATAAAATCCATCGCTTTCATTAATGAATGTGACGGCTGGATTAACTCTAGAACCTTGATTAGTGAATCTGGCATTCACACAAAATACACAACCACAGAATCCTTGTTCGGCCACTCCCTTTCTGGTTACATATGTCACCCCTCCCTTTTTGAAAAAGATGAGACCCTCAGCTTCACTTAATCTGGTGGAGTATAATAGATTTGAATATCTTTACGAGACCTCTCCCACTGACGTCCATTAGCATCTTGGATGATGCATATCCGGCAGCCTTCCTCGAAATCAAAGTTGCCTTTGCCATCAGTATGGCCTACAAACTAGTATGGACCTTCCCAGCTTGCAGTAAACGCTCTCTTCTTCCCTGGTTTCTTCATCTTCACCATGGTCTCTCCTGCAACCAAACCTTCAAATAGATGCTTACCCTTCCTGGTGGCATAAGTGTTCCTTTATTTCTGTTGTGCATGCTCCACGTTGAGCAGGATGCTTTCATGAATACTTGTTATGAGCCTCACCTTCTGCAAGAATTGTGCTACAACAACTTCGACATCAGCACTATCATCAGTTACATCAGTCAAAGCACTCAGGTAGTTATCAGCCCGGAGACGTGGTGAACAACTAGTCAGAATCATGAATGGAAATAACTTTGTACTAGCTTGGATCCCACATCTGTATCCAAACAAGATTTTGGCCACGTGCTCGTCCCAACAATCCACATTTGCAGGATTCGCAACAAGAACAGTGATACCATGCTTGATGGTTTTAATCATGCGCTCCGCCATCTCATTGCACTGGGGCCATTGGGGTGCAGTGCACTGATGTTGGATGGCATAATCCTTGCACATCTCATCAAACTCTGCAGCCCACTCTCCTCCATTGTCAGTCAGTACAAATTTGGGAACTCCATACCTACAGACTATGTCATCTTCCAAAAACCTGGCGGCAATTTTAGCTCCATGATCAGTAACCGCCTTTGCTTCGCACCACTTAGAATAGTGGTCAATGGCCACCATAATGTATTTTTTGCTTGACTTAGCCTTAGGCAATGGTCCTATAGTGTCCATAGCAATTCTATGAAACAAATCACAGATGGGTATGGTCTTCAATTCCTCATCTCCAGAACGGATGCTACCCACACTCTTCACCAGTTGGCATTGCTGGCATCTTTTAACTACTGTTCGGACATCTTTAGTTCGATTGTGCTAGAAATACCTCTGACAGATTTCAGCCAATGTTCTTTGTTCTCCAAAATGCCCGAGATTTTTATGCATTTGAATCACCAGTGGAATCCTTTCCTCCGCTTTGGGCACATACAGCCCTTTGAAATAGAGCTTCTGCCCCTTCCAGCAGTAATTGTTTGCCCTCTTCCTAACCATCTTTCCTTCCTCAAGGTCCACAGTATCAGGTAACTGACCCTCCTTCAATAATTCCAAGCATGTGGTGTCTTGCCAGATGTTAACATTCCTTGCCTCCACACCAAATATCTCGCCCTCATTTGATTCCATGAGTTTCGACTTGTGTTCCCCAAATTCAGACAATTGTTGAGCTGCTAACACCAGCTCCAACTACTGCTGTCTATCATAGTACTTGGTCCTCCTCTCCTTCAGAACTTGCTTACCATCGGGAGGTCTCGAATTCTAATCTCCCTTACTGTTTGTTCCTTCCACATCTTCCACATGTGAGTTATGTTCCTCATCCTGGCTTTCCTCAGTCACAACATCAAACATGAACAGTTAGTGATCAGTTGAGCAATGCCAATGGTTGATGCCAAAATAACGCCAACAGTTCTCTGTGAGCTTCCATGCATGCCTCCTGAATCCGAACCAGTCCGAGACCTGACCATATTGAACAGAAAACATACTCTCTGTCACCTCAGTTGGATCATCTGGCATGGTCCCAACATCCTGGACCTCTTCACTGAAATCATCATCATCCGTGGCCTGCCCCATTGGATTTCTGCTCAGCGCATCAGCGTTACCGTGCCTCATTCCTGGTTTGTGTAAAATTTTTAAGCTGAAATCTTGCAGCATGTCAATCCACCTACCTCTTCTTCCATTCGCATTTGACATTGTTGCCAACCATTCAAGTGGCTTATGGTTTGTCCTCAGGATGAAATGCGTCCTATGAAGGTACTGTCTGAAATGCATGATGCCCCAAATCAATGCATAGCACTTTCCTTCCATTGGGTGGAACTTCCTTTGCACCTCAGTCAAGCCCTTACTGGCATACGCCACGACTTTCTCAAATCTGCCCTCCCTTTGCGATAGGATGGCGCTAACACCCTTTGTCGACTAATCAACATCAAGACAGAATGGTTTTTTACAGTCAGGACGTACAAGTATGGGAGCTTCCACCAGTGCTCTCTTCAAGGCATCAAACGCCCGCTGGGAGTCCTGATTCCATACAAATGACACGTCCTTCTTTGTCAATTCAAATAAAGGACTAGCCAACCTTGAATATTCTCTAATGTATTTTCGGTAGTACCCTGTTAGTCCCAAAAAGGATCTAACGTTGGTAACCATCTTTGGTTCTGGAAAACGCAACACTGCATCAATTTTACCAGGATTTGGTTTAGTACCCTCCTTACTGACCACATGTCCCAGGAACACAATGCTTTCAGTAGCAAAACAACATTTACTTGGGTTCAGTTTCAAGTTTACTTCCCTGAGCCTGGATAGCACAGCACCCAAGTGTCGAAGGTGGTCCTCCCAATTCTCACTGTGGATGTTAAGATCATCAACAAACACCTTCAGGAACTTGTCTCCCATTTCCT
>Ga0116227_10000798_pt1 | contig 65350 bp, 35 predicted proteins | sample S1TSphgellanicum_FD_89693 | JGI IMG/M metagenome (GOLD analysis project Ga0116227, IMG submission 89693) | Host-associated microbial communities from peat moss isolated from Minnesota, USA - S1T2_Fb - Sphagnum magellanicum MG | ecosystem: Host-associated > Plants > Peat moss > Unclassified...
ACAATGGTCAGCAGCAAAAAGAAATGGACTGTCATGAACCCCATCCGGCGCCCAATGAAAAAACGCAACCCATCCAGTGGACAGAACGGCCAACTGGTGCATTGGTGGGTGCTAATTCACTCTTGCCGGTCTACACCAGTGTTGGTCCAGTATCATTTTTTTAAATACCCGTTGGATCCGGTTTTCATGATGCCGGTTCTCCTACGTTTGAAAAAATCCGGTTATCAATTGGTGATTCTCACCAATCAGTTATAATATTTTTTCAAATAAAAAATAAAACCTATATTGTACAAACAAATTATTGATTTTATTCTTTTGGTTTAAAATTTAAAAATCATAATTATTCATAAAGTAAGGAAAACACAGCACTCAAACCCTGAGTTTGGTATTCATGGGGTGAGATTATTTTTAAAAACTTGCCAAAAAAAGTACATTAGCATTAAGTGGGGGTTCATACTCACAAAACTGAATTTCATCCTGTCATTTCCTTTTCGTGAGCTCCTCCACCGCTGCTACATAGATTTTCATTGCTCTGAGCAGTACAACTACTATAATTAGTTCGAATCTTGTGCATTTAATCTTGGAACCTTGTGCATTAAATGCACAACCTTGTTTAATAGTTGTGCATTACACGTTATATACTGTTTTTGAGAACCTGGCCCGGGTAATAGGTTTTATCTCACCTGGGTCTCAATATTTAAAATGTTTTTTATCCGGTTCTCATTCATCTGATTCTCATACAAGTGAGAACCGACGATCAGGGGTTCAGTGAGGGTATCACTGATACTCTGAAATTTTACAATTTGAATAACCGATTGATAACCGAGAGATACCCGAAATCATTTCTGATACCCGCCCAACACTGGTCTAGACAGCTCATTTAGACACCAGTTCTTCTGGATCCAACACTTTGACCTGATCTCTTCACTATTGCTAAGCCCCCTCATGGCAATAGCTAGCACTTGATAGAGAGTGTGGGCTCCCCATCCATACAACGCCAAACCTGCGGGACCCAGCTGGGTGGGACAGGGTAGGAAGCTTTGAAAAGTTGCACATCCTCAGCTAACACACAAACAAACAAAAAAAACAAACAATAATGTGGGCTAAATAAAGAAAGTCTTACTAGCCAGCACACCCCAAGGTTTTAATTTTAGTTTTTAGATTGGGCGTCCTAGTGTCCTTACTATGCTGAATTGGCAGAGGAAGAAGGATTCGACCACATGAGAGCTTCAAAGTACTGTCAGCACTGGAATACCCAAGAATGGATCAAGTTATAATATTTCGTTGCAAGTGCCCTTTCCCATTGAATACTATTGAAGACTTTATATACTTACATTTGAGTATTTTTTTGCTCTGTGTTTCAATCTAAGCGCCTTACGGTCTACTATTCAGTGTTGGTAAACTCGCTCGCCAGAGAATCAGACAGGGGGTGGTGGGTGCAGCAGCGAGGGTCAGAGAGATTGCACCACTTGAAGCGCAGCGATGGCGAGCTCTCATGCAACAACAACATTGCTAGCGCCGGCACGCCGTGTAATTGCGTCAAAGTTTACCGCAAACTCCTTACCCAATTTGCTAGGTGATGATGAATCTCTTTTTTTCTTTTTCTTCCCCGGCCCCGCTCCATTTCTTCTTTTCTCAGCCTAATAATATATGTCGTAAATTGTACAGTGGAGCTAGAAAATCTGAATTCGTACACCTCCCGCCTGATCACATGTCAGTTGCTGTATCTTTCACTTCATAAACAAAGCTTGGGTTCGAGGTTTGGGGAATTTTTTACTCGCAGCTTTCGGATTGTTTTGGGCCACAACATGAGCTGTGTCTTTGGGGAAAATGCATGAGCTGCAAAGTTCAATAGAAACCTCTACGTAACGGAGGGATCCTTCATATGCTAGATGCAGTTCACAGCTCTTATTTACCAATTCATTATATTGTTCAGCTTTTTGTTGATTTTATTTTGGCGAGGAAGAAGGTTATTTAAGACCAGCTGCAGACGTATTGCTCGTGCTGGTGAACTGTTAGTGTAGATGGTCAAAATTGAAATGTATGCTTAATATTGTAGCTTGAACCAATCAATCCTGGTTGATGGGTTCTGATATTCTGGGCGCCGCTGAATAAACATGAATGCGTGAAAAATCCATCAGAACTAAAAGAAATTCACGGACTGATCGATACAAGTGTGACCCATTTTTCTTCGCTGAAAAGTGAATTCTAGCAACAATATAAGCGCAGATCTAGAGTAATACTTAAATCAGAATTTCGCAGTAATGTAATGGAGTCGTTACAGTGATTTGTTCTTGCAACGGAAAATTAGTGCAAAAATTCAGTGCGGAAGTATTGTCAAATCTGCAAGAATATGGGTGTGTAGTTTTTCAGCAGATCAGTTTGCTCGGATTAATCTATCCAAGATCAAACTCTGTCAATATAACTTCTCTACAGACATGAGTTCAAATGATTTTCGGATCTGTGATGTCTGTTGATAGTATATGGATCCGTGAAGCAGCTTGAAGTAGCATTTACATTTTTCAGGACCAAGTTTTTGCCCTCGAGTCGAAAGAGCTCTCATGCTTGTAACGGGGCCCAATTTTTCAGTTGATAATTCATGTGGCATTAAATGTGGCTAGCCAGCTGATCCTTACAGGCATCCGTGAGATTCATACCACTGGAGCAAAGCACTACAACAACGAGTATCTCCATGCGGACCAAATGTACAACCTGCCTGTCATGAAGCATCGAACGCGCAAGATGTTCATAGCCGTTTTCGGGATCGTGTTGGCGGGATCTGCGGTTCCCCTGTGGGCGGTGCACTTCCAGATGAAGAAGCAAGGAGCCGGAAGCGCTACTTCTTCTAAGACTTGAAGGACAAACCCCAAAACCCTAACCCTAAATTCCTCTTCATTTGAAGATACCTGGTACCAGGCTGACTAAGCCTTGCACTTTACTGGCGAAATTTGGCCTTTTGGAGAAATTAGTAAACCAAAAGTTCGAAAACGAAGGTGATTGCTTGAGGGTTTCAATCGCCAGAACTTAGAAGTTGGAAAAAAAAAAAGGGAGGGGGTAAAAATCGACAGATTTCTATATTTGGTTTTCTGAATGTAGCCAAAAATCTTACAAGGATGATTAAAAATATGTATTTCATATGTGATTTAAATAGCCATTTTTGGCTACACTTTCTATGCTTGAACCCCACTCTCGCCCAGTGATATTTTTTTCAATTTTCTGATATTGCATCATTGGCTAGCATCCCAAGAGGGGTTTAACATTTAATGGTGACAGGTTTTAAGAACCCCTCTAAATAATTTTTAAAACTAGTTTTAAAAAGGTTACCAAACTAAAATCAGTGTCCAGACTCCAAATGTAACAAAAATAATTCACATTTTTTTTCAAAAATCTGGTGCTTTTTTTTTCTTTTCAGGAAAAGAAAATATTGCAAACCAATATTCATTTTTCCCTTTAATTTTTATTTTTCGAATTTTGGCGAAATCTGGTTTTAAAAACCGTTGCTTTGGCTGCACGAAAGAATTCCCCAACAACACACTTCTGTAGCCTATTTTAGATCATGGTCAGTAGTTTTTAGCATTTCTAGTCTTTTGTATTTTCTTAATTTGGCAGTTCCGTTCAGCATAGGAACACTACACCCCTAAACTCTTAAACCCTAGGGGTTGTAAACTAACGCCTCGGGTAAACCAGCACATAGGTACACTGGTACCCATGGTAAACCCAATGTTTTGGGTGGATTTACAAAATAGAACGAAGGGCTTTTGAAAGACTTCTGGTTATTTGTTTCAGGAAATTTTTCAAGCAGTTGGTGCAATCATTGAAGGTTCTTTAAATTTTTTAATTATTAGAAAGGTAAACCAGAACCGGCGGGTATTAAAAATTATAACGTGACCACCCAACATTGCTATTAAAACCCCAAACTTATTAAAATCCCGAACTCTATAAGTTAGGGAGCAGAAATTGTTTTGGGGGGAATTTCGTGCTGTGGGCTGACCAAAAAACAAGAAGATTTATTTTAGAATAAAATTCGCAAAAATGCTAAAAATTTGAAAAAATTTGCCAAACTTTCCACACCACAAAATTGAAAGAAAAAAAATCATGGTAGGGAGTTAGCCTAGGGTGATCTAGTTGTCTCTTAGAAAGATTTCTGGCAGGGCCTTTAAATGTAGGGTAATACCCTAAGCAATGGGGCATTCCCCCAAAAAAAACATGCCTCCACATTTCAAAAAACCTTGCGAGCAGGCATTTGGTTTTTCTAAATGCCCTGCAGCTTGTGAAGGACAGATTCCAGTTGATAACATGCATTTCAATTCCATTGACAAAATTGTGCTCAGGCTTTACAAAATGCTTGGGTTCCTATCAATATACTATCAAAATGTGGGTAAGGATTATGCCAACGGAAAATAATAGAGGAAACTTAAATTTCCTCTTCAACCCATGATGATTTGAGTTCCTTTTGTGTCTTTTGTTTTGCATGTGTTTATATGTTTATTTAGGGGCTCCCTATGTTACTATGAAAGACTTGAGAATTACACAAAACCTACTTGAAGGGTTAGCTAGGGATTTTTTAAGTTACAAGATACCGAAGGATCAAGTAGAAAGCTATTTTTATGGTCTATCTAGGAATCATCCAGGGAGACACCTAGGCACTTACCCTAGTTATGGGATACTTAGGACGTTACATTGAACCTATTTATGAAGTTAGCTAGAGATTTTTTTAATTAAGGAATAAATAGAAATTATTTAGTAAGGAACTATTGATGGAAATAAGTATTTAAAACTGGGTTATGTGATGAACTTTCTAGCTTTCATCCATCCTTATTTTATCACTTTTAAACTAATTGACATATTCCTCAGTCCCCCTTCAACACCAAAACCAAGTAAGTATCTCTTTTTTTCCTTCCTTACCAAATGCCTAGGTCTCCTTTAGTGTTGGGTGGGTATCAAAAATGAAAAGAAAATTAGCCAAAAGTTCAAGGCAGTCCTCACTGAAACAATTGTTGGATATCACTTACAATGATATCCAAATTGATATCTAACCCATAGGTTTTATTGAGGTGACAATCGACCTTTAATAAGACCTTAACCTTTTGTTTAAATCTCAAAAAAAGGATACCTTGATAAGGTATTTAAATAGAGCAAGGTACAATTTCCAATTCTCAACTAAGTATCCTAGGTTCCCAAAAGAATAAATATATGGTTTCAGGTTTCATGCGGTGCTTCCACAAAGGTTGAATGCTAAAACTTCTTCATTTTTTTTCATTTTTTAAAAGAAAAAACTTGGGCCCCACTTCGTTATACAATATTTTTGGTGCATTAGAGGTTAGAGCTTTGTGATGCTCTAAAAATTCAAGTTTGTTTTTAAATTTGTGGCTTGTAAACATTATGAGAAAATCATGTCCGTTGTAACTTGTCTATTTAGTTGTAGTCTAATTGCATCAAACATTTTTTAATTATAATTTGGATGCATCAAACACTTTTTAATTACATTGAACAAGTTGCAACAAACACAATTTTTTCATAGTGAAATTGGGGTATTATTTGGGTTTGTTCAACTTGTTTTATGTTTGTTATTTTACTCCTCTTGTAGTGTTACTCTTTGACTTTTCTTTTGACTCGTCGTGCCTTGTTATTCAATCCTCTTACATTGATGTTTAATTATTGTTTAGGTCTTTTCTTGTTACTAGTTGGCTCCTTTTGTTGTTCTATTTAGTTCTTCTTGTTGTTAATTGACTCCTATTGTTGCCACTTAGTTAGTTTCTTTTATTATGTTGTTGGGTTTTTTTTATTGTGTTGCTCAATTCCTCATGTTATGTTACTTAGTTCCTCTTGCCATTGTTCAATTCTTTTAATTACTAATTTATTGCTTTTGGTGTTATTTAGTTCTTTTTCTTGTGTTTTTCAATTCCTCTTCCTATTATTAAGTTTTTCTTGTTGGTACTTAACTCATTTTATTACTAATTGATTTTTTTTATTATTGCTTCATTTTCTTTCTTTTTTGTTCACCTCATTTTAATGTCGGTCAGCTCCTCTTGTTATGCTACTTGGTTCCTTTTGTTATTAATTTATTCTTCTTGTTGTTAATCAGATCATTTTTGTTATTATTTAGTAAATTTATTATTGTTGCCTAGTTCCTTGTATTGTGTTACTTAGTTCCTTTTGTTGTGTAGTTCAACTCCTCTCCTTGTCACAACCTTACGTTGAAGGAGTGTGAGGATGAAACTCACACTCCCAAAATTGGGACTTAGGAATCCTCCGGGACTCCCGAAACTTCAGAGTTCAATGGCAAGGGTCAAAACACTTCACATTGGGATTTTTTTATATCATTGAAAAGTTATCAAAGTGTAGATGTCAAAAATAAATTCGCATGGGCCATTTGGACATCTACAGCACGAGTTATGACAAAAAGAAGGGTTGAAAGTCAAATTGGCAATTTGACTCCCGACCACTAAAAGTTGAGAATCGACCCGACCCCGGTGTGTGCAGGTGGAGTGTGATACACTGTTGAAAAGCTCTCGACGATAACTATAAGTTTGCTTAAGATTTCATCCCAATCGGAGGTTTGAGCAAAGAGTTATGATCTCGCAAAATCTCGGGAGTCCAAATCAAGACAATTTCGGGATTCCTCCCGACAAAAAGCCATTCGAATGTGGGTGCCCCGGAGAGGCACAAAGTATACTATATGGGGGAAGGTGGTGGTTTCCCCTGAGTCCGGGCCGTGGTGAGTCATGTGAATCCAAAGTTGCCCATGGCTTGTCCTAGCACCAAAGGTGCTCCATAAAGTGGACTAACCAACTTGTTGGTTAGTTTGATGCACGTTCGAGTAAGTAAGTAAAGCTTGTCACTCTTCCTAGTCCCATCCCGGAGCTTCAACACGCCCCTCTACCCCTTTTAGTGTTAAAAGCTGGGAGCGTGCCCCAAATTCCTCACAATTCCGCTATTGAGTAATTTAGACCCAACTTGGGTCTAACTAGGAACTTGGGAGCGTGTCACTCTCATTTTTACTCGACTTCTTCTAATATTATTCAATTTTTTTTGCATTGTTATTTGGCTCCTCTTGTTGTTTACATCCTTTTATTTTTACTTGTGAATTTGGTATTTCCCCCAACATTTTTTTGTGTAGGTTTGGGAATGAAAAGCTTGGATCCACCATTGATTTGTTTTTTCAAATATGATTTTCAAAATATGCTTGTAATTTTATGGTTTTTTGTTTGACATTAATGTCCATTCTTCCATTTATTTTGGTGAAACAGTTTTTTATGTTCCAAGTTCAATCTTTATTTGTTATTAAGCTTGAAACATTTTAACATTAAGAAATATGTTTGTTGTTTATAAGATTCATTTTTTTTGTATTGCATTGCATTTTTGTATATTCATTTTTTACATGAAAAAAGGAAGGTTAAATGAGTTATTTTGACCTTGTAAATGTTGGTATTTAATGTTTCAAGTTGTATTGTATGTTTTAGATAGTTAAATAAATTTGCAAAAAATTAATACCACATTTTGGTAAAATAATCTTTTATTTCATTTTTTACACTTTTGTTGAATAACATTTTTGAAATTTTGTTGAAAATTGGATTAGTCAAATGAATGAAAACATAATTTCAACTAATTATCAAACATGTGATGTTTTTTTCAATGATATTCCTAAGGAAGAATTGTCTAAAGGTTATCATAGTTTGGAAATAGAATTCAAGAAAATTCCTAAAAATGAAAAAAAAAAATGAAACTAAACTTTGAAAAGTTGCATGCTTCGAAAATTAAATGGATGTCTCATGGCCAAAACGCATTTTGCTAGGCTTTTTTATATGTTATTGATAACAAAAAATTGGTTGTAACAATCTTAAAATGATGCATTGAATTTCTTGTTACAACAATTTTATAAATGCATATAATCCTAGAACTCAAACAAAAAGAAATTAATTTCATATTACAAAACAAATAGTATAATAGTTTTCAAAAAACATTTGATTGAAAACCACACCATTATTGTAAATCATTTGAAGAGGAGGTTAACAATCCATTAAAAAAAATTGTTAGGGGCAACCAACAAAGAAAAGGTATAATTTGGACAAAAAATTTCAAAAACATTTCTATAAAAAATGTTTTTGAAAAAATGATTTGTAACAAAAGAAGTTTTACAACACTTAAGTCTTTTAATTTTCAAAAATCACTTGCCAATGTAATTTGTGGAAAGTATTTGGATCAAATGTTTAACCTTACATTTATGTCCTTGAATGATTTTCCATTACATCACAAACTTTCAATATAATTAAATTTTAATAGAATGCATGCAAAAATTTGAAAATAATACGTTTATGCAAAATATATGAACTTCAAAATATAAAAATGACACAATAATATATGTGTATTACTTCTATATAAATGATGCGTCTTTTCTACTTATAATTGTTTGATGTGAAGTATGTATGATTTACATTTTAACTAAATATGTGCAATTATTGTGATATAATTTTATATAACATTATGTGCATTTTGTGTGTTAAACATGAACATTCACATATGTCATTCAAAAGTAATGTCTCATCCATTTGAATATTTAAGACATTGAATACGTAAAAATATTGTTCATATTAACCATAACATAAAATTCATATGAATTTTGTATGAACTTATGAAACTTGGATTTTGCACAAAATTCATGTGATTTTTGTATGAACCTATGAAGCTTGATAAATTTGTGATGTAGAAAAAAAAATTCAAATAGTATTGCCTAACTTGGTGGAAAAAAAAAATAAAAAAATATATATATATATGTTTTGTCAAAATTTATTAAATGTAATACTACAACAATAAATTTTGATGTATGAATTTGGTTGTAATGACATTTTTTGCAATGATTTTTTTTTTAGGGGCTCATTGGTAGCCAAAACATGTCATTATTGGTCTATTTAGGGTAATAAAAGTTATTGGTCAAACCTTCATAAAAAATTTGATAAAATTGTTGAATGAATATGGGTTTAGAAAGATTTTTTTCCCTTATATACAATATGAAGGTTCAAATTTAAATGATATGACAATTGCTCTAAAATTGATTATGAATTATAAATGTTTAAGTTTGAAAGAAAGGTTATAAGGTTCTTGTTTTGGTTCTACTTTCTTTAAAGCTTGTTAATATGTGACAACAAATGAAAAATGTGTCAAAATTTTTTATATGTTTTTATTAAGTTTATTCAATCATATTTGCAAAAATTTATAACTTAGCTTAAGAAGTATGAAGAAGGTTAACAAAAATGAAACAAGGCTTGTGAATATGTTAATATCCATCCAAAAAATCTAAACATTCTATTTAAGACAATGTAATTTTTTTCTTTTGTCATAACCTTAACATAAGGTTCGTGACAGAGTGTAAAGTGCAAGTGCCCATGAGGCTAAGAAAGTGTGTTTAAGTGTGAAATGCATTCTCACAAATGGGGGAGAACGCAAAAGATGAACCCCAATGACTCCTAAGTGCACTCTCACTTTGGGAATCGCACTCATGCGGGAGTCCTGAATGTTTAAAACATTGGTTGAAAAAGCAAACAAGCACCAAATTGGGCCCCCAGGATACCATTGGAAAGTTTTTGAAGTGTAAATGCCTAAAGTGCCCTTGCATTGTTCATTTAGATTTGAAATGCATGAGTTATGTTCAAAAGAAAGATTAAGAGTCAAATTGGGAATTTGACTCTTGATCACAAATTGCATTAAAACAATGGTCAAATGATCTTCTATTGGGCAATGCAATACATTATTGGCAAGATCTTTTTGAAATCTATAAGATATTGCCTTCACATACTCCAAATAGGCTTGTTTTGAAAAATATATGAATATCCAAAGTTTCAAAATAGTAAGAGTCTTAATTTTGGACTCCCACTTGGGAGTCGTAGGAAAAAATGCCATTTGGATGTAGCCGCCATAAAGAATCATAAAGTATATTATAAGGAAGGGAGTGATGCCTCTTCCCAAATGTTGCGGGCCATATAAAACTTGTGTTTGAAGTTGTCTCTATTAAGTCCGTCGCACTAATTATGATTAACTTGTATTAATCGTCCTCTCTCCTTGGTTTGTACAAGTTGATTTCATTTTGAATTATTGCTTGTGAGTTCACCTTAATCCCATCTTGGAACTCCAACACATCCTCTTACCTCAAAAGTTCGAAGAACTAAGGAACATATCCTAATTCATTTCTTTTTCCATTGTATCAATTTGAAACCCACATTTGGGTTCCTTAAAGAGTTTGGGGCATGTCATCTTTCATCTACAATTAATTTTACAATCATTTTAGATTTTTCAGATTGAAAATTTTAAATTTTATGTTTTTTATTTGAACTATAATTTGAAAATATTAACATTGAATGTTAAACTTTGTTTGTAGGTTTGCTTCCAAAGTGATTATGTTCCAAGAAACTTTGTAGTTCTAAAATGTTGTTAACCTTTGTTATAGCAAATAGACTTCTATCATAATTAATGAAAGAGCACTTCCTCCTCTTACACAACACATTTCTCAAATAATTATTGATTGCCTTTCCCTGCTCGTGACTGATTGTGTTACAAGTTAATCTTGAAACCACTAGTTGCTAAATGATGCATTGCATTCTACAATAGCAATGTGTTTGAAATTGAAAGAAAAAGTTAAAATCTCACCAACCCTAGTGAATTTGATAGATGATGATTCTAGGGTTGTTTTTTAGTTGTTTTTGTTGGCCTCTAACATGGAAAAGGAGGTTTTGAGATTGTTGGAGTCTTTCCTCTTCTTTCTAAAGAAATATGATACCAAAAAAATCCATAACATGTTTTTGATGCTAGGCCCTAAGTTTAAAAGCGTTTGATTAATTTCATCTTATATTGTTGTAAAGAAGGTTTGACTATTGTTGAAGAATATGATAAGAGATCTTTATATCCGATGCATATTAAATGCCATAATCATTTACATCAATTATTCAAATTGCATTCTATTGAACAATTTGTTAGCACCAATGAACTGAAAAAGCTTGTGGGTAGAGAGCTATATATTTTTAGAAGATAAGAAATGAACATCAAAATGATAATCGACTTGTGATAATTAACACTTAGAGAATTGGTTGAATTTTTTTCAAAAGTTTGATACCTTGGTCAGTTCCTCTGTTATGGAGAACTTGTTTTTTAGAGAATCAATTCAATTCCTAAAATATTATGTGAGAACTAAAACCAATGATTGTCATAAAAAAGTGAGAACCGCCAAACACTGGTCTCCTCCACTGTATGCAATGCAATTGCAACAATCAATTCTGGGTCATGAATCTTCAACAGACCTTGAACATCTATGATTTAACTCCTCAAAATCAACATCTGATTTTGAATTGTGTTCTCTACCCATGGAACAGATCTTGGCTCCTGTACCCAATGCACATAAATGATGAACACATACTGCACACCAACTGTCACTCACAATAAGGCCTACATTTGTTCACTTGTACCCTCACCAAGAGCTTCAATGACGCTCTAGCTTAAAGCCAGAGAGATGCTTACATATGTGCAAGTCTCAGGTCTATAGCTCTAAATCTAGGGTTTACAATTAAGAAGCTTTATTTTCCCAAACCTTAAACGTTAGTCTAGAATGGTGGAGACATACAGAGTATATGCATCCACAGCCTTACTCACTTTTGAATACATTTAACAGATTACATTGTGCATTCATGTAATGGAATTCAAGTAATTCATGTAATGTGGTGATGGTAGATGTGATATTACATGTAATAAATATAGTGTTTTTTTGGACATAAATATGAACACAGTTCAGTAAGTTTCATTTTGGTGAGTTGTGAATCTGTGATCATTTTGGGCAATGTCTAGGTCACATCAGAGCAAATAGTCTTGATGGTGAAAATTTTGTCTTGAAGCTTCTTCCAAGAGTATTTCTGTACCCAACAAAAGTAAAACAACAATTTGAGAATCAAATCATGATCTTATCAACAGGTAGACTATGAGCTAATGAATCAATCCCAAGGGTGATTTTCCCTAAAACTCATGGTGCATATGAAAAAAACTTCCAACAAGAAAAGTGTTCATAGAGCTACAGTAGGATCCAGAAATGCGACTGCAGTTGAGATGGAACTGCAAGAAATTAAATTGCATACATGTGAAGTGTATGAAGGTGTTGAACTCAGAGACACCGTTCAAGATATGTACAGAATCTCTGGTCGGTCCTCCTATACATGTGAGGTTATTAAAACTGGCAGCCAGAAGAATCTGGAGACTTGAAATTAAATTTTCTTACTGTCCAACAAATGAGGGGCATAGATCAAAACCTGATCTCAATTTCTTTCCTACTTGTAACCATTTCCCGTACCACCTACTAAGGGTGCTCCAAAGAATGTGCATTGTAGAGCAAAGCTGAGTGTGTGGGACAGCTCATGGCCAGCTATAATAATGAGCATCAGCTGGTCATGAAAGAGTGTTAGTCCTCTTACCTGTTTCCCTAGTCTAATCTTCATCATCTGCATATGGCATGTTTTTATCTAGCTCAACCATTGTGCATGTTACAGTGGTTAGTCATTGTAAATGCCTACCTTTCAGAATAAAAAAGGACCTGGCATTCCAGTCACACTTGGTTGATAATGATGGCATCAATCTTCAGCTTCTCCTAATGCTATCTACTTGTATCTGGCAGCAACCACTCTTGTGCATTGAGAAAATTGTTGACGCTAAATTTAGCAAGCTCTGAAGGGTCTGTGATTTGCGTAGACCAATTGACTCTTGCTTGTGGGTCTGCGCCTGGTCCCTGACTCTCATATTCCGCAAAGTATAGAGTGTCCAAAGCAAAATTACCTGCACAGAACCATAACAAAAATTGCAAATTATTAACCCGGACTAGACCCACACTGACATGTAAAACATAGTTTCTCTTCCATAGAGGAAATGAAAGCAGAGGGTTCATGGGAAGTTGGATAGGACAAAATGCCCTGTGACCAATTGTGTGAGCAGTGTACAATGAGGGCTTAGGAGGATTTCAGAATTCAGCTGCTCCAAAGCACAGTTGTCGAAACTGATGTGACATGTGGTTTGTTAGGTCAACAATGACATTGACCAACCGCTTCAAAAGTAAGAAAAATGTTAATTTTTGAAGACAATTTCAATTGCAACTTCAGGGTTTAGCAACAGGTCACAACATGGTGAAGAACCACTAAGTAAAAGCCAAGCCTTCATACAGAAAGAGATCCACAGTCCATATAATGCAGTGCATAAGTGATATACATCTCTCCATTCCACAACAGATATATTTCACATCTATTTGGAAGCAACAATTATCATCATCAAATACATGATTGAAAAAAACAGAGAAGAGAGATGTCTCACCAGACCAAGGAAGCCAGCCACTTGGGTTGACAATGCCAGAGATTGTGGAGTTAATATAAACAGTCAAAGAATACAGCTTCCAAGGCCTCCCAAGAAAGGTTGGAAACAATTGGCTTTGAGGGAGAAGATCTGGGGTTCCACCAATGATACAATCCGCCAAAACAAAGCCTGTATTCTGCCCAGGGTCAGTTCGACCCTGGGCAGTGTACACATTCTCTTGACCTTGTAAATTGGGTCGTGCAAGAAGTGTGCAATTCTGCAACACTGCAGCGGCATTCCCAAACACAAAATCCACAGTTCCATATATCGTGCAGCCAAAGTAAAATTGGCGCAGAGCATGGGTGTATAATGTATCTTGGAAGCCATCAAAGGAGCATTGCCAAAAGGCTGATTGATCGCCTGAGACTCTCAATGCCACAGCCTGATGAGCTATTGCACCCGCTGTATTCTGGAAAGTAATACCTTTTGCAATGAATCCTTTCCCCGTTACACCTACACATGAGTAAACAACCATGTCATGTTATTATCCACAGGAGAAGAACTCATGTCAATGGATGCCCAAATGATGGTGAAAACTGCATCTGAATTGATTGCATTTCATGCAATTTGATCCATTTCTTCTGTAAGATGCTGATTGACATAACTCTACTACAAGGAACACTAGTGAAGAACAGCTTGAAGAAGAAGAAGAAGGGGTTTGAAAAGGGTTTGTACCAAAAGTTGCAGATTGGTAGGTTGTCATACTGGGGTCAGTTGCACTTCGGTTTCCCGTGATAATGGTCTTGTTGATACCATCACCAAGCATGATGAGAAATGGTGTGGAGACTCTTACAATCTCATGGTAAATGCCCTCTTTGATGTGAATTACATAGCGAGGAGCTGCTGCAGCAGGCTTGCTGCTACTGCTACTGCTGTTGCCAAAAGAAGAAGAAGCAGCAGCAGCAGCAGCATCCACCGCCTGTTGAATGGTGTTGTAGTCTCCCGATCCGTCCTGTGCTACAGTCACATTGGCACTCCATGAATCCGCAGCTAGCAGTAACCTTCTATCTCCGCGGCTTAGCCATGTCGGAAAACTGATCGTGAGCTCTGAATGTGTGAGCACCGCAGTGGGTTGTTCTCTGTTTTCGCTTGCGAGTAGTTTGCGGCCAGCTGCAGGAGGCGTCGTACTAGGAACCTCTGGAGTTACAGCAGCTGCTGCAGCTGTTGTCGTTACACTTTGGACGTGGGTTTGGAAAAACGAAGGTTTCCAGCTGCGCAAATCGTTTCCGAACAGTGCGAGCGCGTTGACAAAAGAAAGAGCATTACTCAGAAGCTGGAATGTAACCTCGCTCTGTTGTTGTATCTGCACATTCAACGCAGCGGCGTGAGCATCGTCTGTTGAATTGTCAAGGAGGTTGAATGCATCAGTGCAGGTGGTGTAAAATGTGAGCGCCCCGCTGATCCATGTTTTGATGTCTTGGAAAACGAGATGCAGAGAAGACAAGTCCATAGACGACGAGTCTAGCTGGTAAAAGGACTCGTCGAGAAGTCCCAGAGACAAGTTGAGAAGCGGAAAACAATCCACTAACTTGCTAGCCAGTGTTGCATTATTCCCTGAAATTTCAGAGTTTGCACTCATATTCATCAAAGACAGGGAGCTGTTGAGAGTCTGAGACACAGCTTGCGTCGCAGCCGTCACGGCTATGGTGGTCAGATCCTTGGCTGAAGACTTGAAGGTACGTGGGTCCACAGCACTGAGCGAAACATTGCAAGCTACGGGGAATCTGGTGGCATTACAAGCCAAAGAGATTGCTGCTTCCATGGTCCCTACCTGCAATTGATTTTCGTGTTTCATTCTCACCAGAATGATGGGCACTGAGATGGCTGCTGCGGCCGCTACCACCAGCACCACAACAGCTATGCACAAGACGAAAACACATGAGCAGCTGCCCGATCCTTGCTTCCATGACATTGACCTCCCAAGAACACCATCCCCGTGCTCGTGCTGGCCCCTTTTCCACATCTCTCTCACATATGTGTGTGTGTGTGTGTGTGACTCTCTCTCTCTCTCTGTCTCTGTGAATATGTTTTTCTGTGATCTATCCCGATGCAGCAATCAAAGGAAGCTCTTGTGTTGCGAGAAACAAACACGGCGCTAGGAAATCGCTTCTTCCGGCCAACTAAGGTGGCGGCTCCTGGCCGCCGCTAAAACTTCCTCTATTTGGGACAGTGGGGTGGGAGTTGGCCAGCGGTGTTTTTTTGTTTTTCCCTGGCTAAATTTAGCCAGTAGTGGGGATTTTTTTCTTCCTTCCAAAATGGCCAAAAAAAAAGGTGCTTTTTGGGTTTTCTTGTCGCCAACCAGTTGACAAATTTTGACAACTTCTTTTGAAAATTAGCCAGAGCTCTCTATTGGGTTCTAGCAGCATATAGCCAAAAATGTGAAGGATGTGTAAGCTTTTTTACATTCATAACCATATTCATAGCCAAATTTGGCTAAACTGACTTATGGATGATCACCACTTCAGCTCCATCACAAAAACGAGGGGAAAAACAACACACACACAATAGGGCCATGATCATCAAACCAATTATCAACAACTACGTGCCTCTCTATTATTTGGACAAATCCCAAGGTTTCAAAAGAATATAGGTTGAACTGGGGAATCAATCCCATCTTTTTTGTTTGGGAGTTCTCAGCTGTATATATATATATATATAGGTAAGTGATGTGCACACTCCAGTTGGAAAGTTAATTGATCCATTAATTTTTTTGTTGGTAGTCCCAAATTTAGCCATCTTTTTTGCAACTTCCAGGTTGGAAAATTTAGCCAATACATGAATTTTTTGCACACACACTCCAGTTCAGAAAATCAATCTACCTAACCATCATCTTTATAGGGAGATTTTTGTGTGACTGTCTTTTTATGATATTCATAGAGGCCAGCTGGAATTGGATGGAAGGGTTGATGTTATCACACCTAGCAAATTTCATTGCAGCAGAACACAACAACAAGAAACAGATGGAAAAGGGGTTTTTCTTTAAATGAAGTATCTTGGGTCAAGTTCAATTAGGTACCAAGGGTAAGTAACAATCAGCTGTGAAAACCAGAGCTGGGGTCCACAAGCACTCGACATCAGATGACAGCCCTTACAGTCAGTCAGTGTGACTGAAAGCACTCCAAGATATTTCCAGTATTGAGCAAGTACCTATTTGATGTTGTTAACAACCCATCTAGCTAGCGTTAAACTTTGATGGGTGGGTGCATCAACATTTTCTTATAGAGAAGGTGTGTAATTTTCTTGCCCTTTGTGATAAAGGCTGTCAAATTAATTTCCCTTCATTCTCTTGTGTACTTGCAACAAATTTACACATGTAATACAAAAACCAATAATTGTAAACATTCAGCTAAAAAACAAAGGAAAGAAATTTTTACTGAAATTCAATACACCAACAAACTATCGTGAGAACTTTAAAACATCAATCTTAGTCTATATATCCATTTCAAGTACTATTTGGTGCTTCAACCACTCTAAATGCAAAAACTACTATGTCAAATACATCAATTTATAGCTTGCATATCCTTTTCACATAATTTCTAAGATTCAATATCCTCTTCCAGTTGGGTTTCACCCAGCTCTGCTTTGGGAAGCCATACTTACAAATAGAGATATTATGTCTATTCCCCTAAACATAAGGGCAGACCAATTTTGTCCACTTTTCAGTGTATTTCTAAATTCTTTGACATTTAGGATTTAAGAGTGGGAAGGCTCTTACACCTATGAGTAGACATAAGAATATAAGAACCCTCCCCCTACTATGCCTCATGATCTAGATGCGGTTAGGTTCATGATAACCTTTGCCTCATGCTTTAGCATGGGAAAAGCCTATGAGTGAGGGAGATTCCCACAGTGAAAGCCCAAACTTGGCTTGGCCTCATTTCAGGAATGTGCCACAACCTTGGTCTCGACCCTAAACTAAGAGCCTCTTCTTGACCCACTGGCAGTTATTAAGTAGTACAAAGTAGTAGCTTTGTAACATACTTGAGTCATGGATAACATAGTATTGGGGTGTGGGCTTCCCCATGTGTGGTTTTTCTTCATGGCACTTGGACTAGGCTTGTTTTGACTCATCACTGTGTTTGGGATCCTTTTTTGATATGATGAATCAACAAGAAGGATTATCTAAAATGTTTGGCATTCTACTGCCAAGAGCACATATGCTTGTCTAGATGAATAGATTCATATGCAAGTCTAGCATCGGGAATCTTACAGAGATTCAGTAGTTTTGCACATCCTTAATGGTCAATGTCTTTTCAATAGTCTTGAATGGACTCCATGCTTCTTCTTCTTCTTTCAGTTTTGGGTAGGTTGGTCAATTGACAACTCGGGAACACTAAGTTATATGTTGTGTTATTGACTACATCACCATTATGAAATGTCAACATTGTTAAGCTAAAGTTATACTTATGTTACTTTAGTCGGTTCCCATTTTTCATGCAAGTATGATGTACTTTTCAATAAGGTGACCATTTTTTAGTATATTTCATTATTCTAATACCTATACAATTTCCAATATTCAGCAGTGTGTACTGTGTATAGTAATGGAATGGCTTCTGAACTCGAGTTAAAATTGATTTTTTTTTCAAAATTACTTGAGATTGAAATTAAAAGTTTAAGAACTTGAAAAAAGCAGGTAAATGACCTCATTAACAATATAGGAGAATTTGATTCACACGAAAAACCACAACTCATGACACATGTGTGAGGTAAAGTTTGTGGTTTCCATCATTATAATGTACAATATGTGACAAATATTATATTGAATTGACAATTTGACATTTGGTAGTGACACATATGGCACAAATGCCACTACCTCTGTTGAATTGCTATTTTAACTTACATGCCATTGGACCAAATGTGAACTGGTTACCAAATTAATTTTTCCTTTCAAAATCATTTTTTGTAACTTATTTGAGTTTCTAATGACAAAAACTACTCAAAATTCAATATCTCCCACACCTTAGATTTAGAAATTTCCAAATCACCTTCCTTAAATCCTACTTGATGAGGCTGTTCCAACAATACTCAGCATACCCAAATCCCCTTATAATTTTTTGTTTTGATTTAAATGAATTTTTATTAAAAATTTGTTCAATATTCAATAAACTCTTCACCATAATCAAAACATTAATGAAACCAACTCGGTGCACCTGTACCCATCAAGAGCGTTCCAACATTATCAAGCACGTAGCAAGAGGCACAGGGAGAACTCACTGCAACAAACAAAATAAACAAACAGCCTTCTTTGGCAGATAGATATGCCACAATAAACACCCGATATTGGACATTGTAATGGACTAAATCACAAAGTTTACGGTAATGAGCCAGGACATTTTGTGTGAGAAAAAATCACAACCACACTCTCATGTTGTGTAAAGGTTCCATGAAATTGAAAAAAATTAAGCAAAACCAAATGAGAGGTCCTCAAAACTTGGAATCAACCCTAGGGGTAAAGGCTCAGTGGTATACCCACGTGTGTCTCGGACCTGAAAAAAGATTCTGGGTTCAGACTCAGATCAACTGATGTGCAGTTGGAAGCCCTTCCAGCCCCCTTCCACTGAGCTTGACTTGGGGGTGCCAATGGCGGCTTGTTAGTTGGTCTGCTCTTGCGCTTTAAAAATTAAGAACTTGGAATCAAAGAACACTAATTTTCACTTTACTGAAAAGCTTTTTCATTAACCAGATGTAGCAGTTTAGAGAGACTAGCAAAGGATGCAACAACTAAACACCAGTACAGTCTAATAAGTAAGTTGTGTCTATTAATCAAATGAGAAGGGAGATCATGGAAGGAATCTGGTTGATAATCAACTAAAGAAGTGACTAACCAAACCTCTTTGCAAGTAGGTATTAGGCAAGTTTGAGCTATTTTATCCATAAAATTTCTTAGTATAGACCCAAACAATAATTATTCGAGTGGAACAATTACAAAGATTCTCCATCCAAAAAGAAAGCATCAGACTCCACTGATTTCTATTCAAAACCCTAACGAAGAAAACAATAACAATAATATACCATGTTTTTGTGATATGAAAAAGTCTAAATTAACTCCATTGATCATTTTCTAATTATGATGAAAACTTTGAAACACAGTAATAGCTGACTGGTGGCCCATGAGGAAATGCTCATGGAGAGAACCCTTTAGAAACCCTTCAGCACACAGATGACAATAGGTGGATGCGCCTTGTAATGTGAGTTTAAATTGCTTGTGAGCCAAAATGATTATGGTCCTTACCTTCTTTCTGTTTATTGTTGTGCCCCCCCATCCAGGTCTTCAATTGGTGAGGTTAGTAGAATAGAAAAACATCTTAGCCTATATCATGTCAAAAAGATGCAACATCCCATTTGTTTATCAACAACAATTTTTATAGTATTTATTTCCTTGGCTTGGGAAACAACATTTTGGAAAACATTATAAAAAAGTCAATTGAAATAATGCACATCAGATTGAACTTTGATTGCTCTTCCGTGGCTCTCATTACTAGTCTCCACAAATCAGTGTGAGCTCCCCCAAACAACTATCTTCATATGTCAGCCATTTTCAGAAAAGGGATTAAGAAATCTTGTGACGTAACCTTTATGTCAAACTATATTTCAAGTATTTTGAGTTCAAGCACGGTATAAGTTACCTCAAGAGTTAAATGTTTCTTAGCTCTTGTGATATTACTCCTCTCCCTCTCTTAACTACATGTTTCTAATGCCATGTTGGCCAGTTTCATGGGGGGATTGATTGAGGGTTTAGCTGTCCTCTCAGCTGCCTTTTATTTGACCTAATTTCACCATTTCTCCAGTACCTCTCCAGAGCACAAGTTGAAGTTTTCTATGTTCAAAAACTTCTCACATACATCATGAAATTAGATATGAAATATCCTGGTATATTTCAATGTTGGGTGGTTCTTTGATTTTGGTTGTTAATAACCACTGGTTCTAAACACTGGTATATTTTCAGAGACACCTTCGCTCTCCATAATGTACCTCTGGTGACATCTCAGGTACATGAACATGCAAGAAAAGCAAGATCTAACAACCATTTTGTTGGTAAACTACCAAGTTAACACTTCTTATATGTGCACGGCTATATCTAGTGGGCATTTTAGTGCTGGAACCACAAAGAGTACTTCTTCATAGGCAGCCTGGCCTCATGCAATAAGCTTGTATTGCACGGCATGTCAGATAATAAAATATACTCATCTGATTCAAGCCTGCATCTGATTGATGAACTTACCCATCTCAAACTTCTCCCACGTCACAATTACCTTCACTTGTAGGTGATGTTGGTGATACAAACACCCTCAACTTAGAAATAAGGATGCTGGACACATAAGCATCCTTTGAGAGAATCTTGATGCTCTGATGGGCTGTCAGGTCATGAGTTACAACCAACAACCTTTGACCTACTAGTTAGCACAAGGTACCACCCTTGGGCTCTCATTTGCTCTATGGACCCTTGGATGAAGATTCCAGAATCACAGACTTAGAGAGATCATCTCATTTTGCATGAGGGATGACTGTCTGGTAATCAGCTTGAGCACATTTGTTATCATGAATAGTATCAATGCACTGGCATACCACAAATTCATGGTAACCTGCACACTCTCCCAGGTTAACTAGCCCATAAACATCCTCTGATCCTAAAAAGGCCTCAAATTGTTGGTTTCACGGTGACATGAGCAAAAGCGCATAGTTGTGCAAGCTCCGTTGTTAAAAAGGTCATAATCATCAGTTCATAGAACTGGTGTGAGGCAAGCCAATCGTCACTCTGCGGAGGCCAAAGAAAAGGGCTTTCTAGTTTGCTATTAAGGTTGGTTTGGACTAGTTGGCACCAAGGTTCTAAGTAGCAAAATAAAGTCCAGGACAGAGTTTGGACTGGCTTTTGTCCACAACAGCAGGGGGTATCTGTTATGATTGTTGTTCTTCGTGAATTCTTTGGATTGAAGGGAAAACATGCAGAACAAAACCTCATAGGTATTATGCCTCTAAGTTGCAGACCTACTAAAAACAATGATGATCCCATACCCTCAACATAAACTGCTATTTCCACTTGAGCTGAGATGTGAGAACTGAAGTTGAAACCCAGAAAAGCAAACAAGTTTGGAACTTCAATTATCATGACTTGAATCTCAGTGTCCATGTAACGTGAAGTCCTGGTTCACATGTGAAATGATTTTAGGGTAAAGCACTTGGAGAAATATCCTAACTGTATCCGAACTTGGGGATGGTTATTTGGGGAATTTCCCACTCGAAAGGAGTTACTGAACATAAAGCTTGCATACCCACAAACTGGGTATACTAAGCTAGGTTTCCAGTGGGCTTGGGTGGGCCGAGTAGCTAAGTTCATAGGGTGGATCTGGCCAACTTGTATTGTGTGGCTACATGGGTACCAGCTGGCCTCCAAACATATCCCCTTTGGTACCCATATTTGGGTCATTGGATCTCGCTAGATACCCATTAGATAATAGAAATCCAATGAAGATCTATGAAACACCCAATGAAGGGGCCAACAAAGCAATGGAACTCTTGATGGAGAATGAAAATAGAACCAAAACTCCCTCCCCCCTCCAAGGTGGGAAATTCTCCTTTGAAAATCCTGCTCCTCCTAGTGTTAAAAAGCTGGCTAAGGGCTTTCAATGTATTTGAATATCATCTCATATTCATGAATATCCCAGCTAAAAAAGAGAGGATGGACCTTATACCTACCTCCCAAAGGAAACTATGCCTAATTGTACTTGCAACTCCATCCCACTCTTAAGGAGTAGGTCTCAAAGCTCTTGCCTCCTACACCTTGAGAATTGCATATGTTAAGGTTTATCATAAGGTCCACTTCATAAAGCCGATGGGTAAGTAACATTCTCAAAATCTGTAGCCAGATTGGAATATCAAATTTTGGGATGCCCTCACCCTGGGGCTTGCAACTTCAACCTACATGTAAAGACCCATAGAAAGTAAGAAAAGTTATATCTCAACAAAGGATGGCACCTTACATGTAAGGTTCCTCAAAATAATGTGTCTTAGTTGCATGTGCATTGGTAGACGTTCTTCTGGACAGTGATCCCCATCTTGGAGAATGGGAAAGGTACATATTGGGAAAGTCCTTTAAGAGAGGAACTTCTGGGCAGTGAGATAGGGCCCAGACACTGTAGCAGGGCCCTATGAGCTCCACGCCACGGTCCCAAGAATTTTTTGGTTACCGGCCTGTGCCTAGTAGCTGAGTTGTAAGGGGCTTATGGCACCATCTGGGGCAAATCAAGGCTGGTAAGAGCATACACCTACAAGGCCCCCTACTGTGTACCGACTTGGCAGTGGGCCATTATATATATATTATAATGAAATTAGAAAACAAACTCAGGGTCCAGAAAATAAACAACCTTGGAAATCTACCTTTCGCTTGTACTACTTAGCATAACTTTGCAGCTTCTCCAACTTTTCAGTAGTGAATCCAATCACATAGGTTCCTGGTTGCAGTCTTTCAAATATTGTGTGAACTGAAAAGATGTAAACTGGATAAGCTGATAGTGTGAACATGTGTAGCTTTTAGGTTTTCATTTTTAGATTTGGTCATTATCAACTTTTTGCTAAACAAGGGGGGAAAACCTTTTGTCATTAGTCCTGGGCACATGCGTGCTTTCAGGGGCTTGTGAGCCTTCGTTAGCCAACTACTAGCCTACATAGAGGAATGCGTTGACAATGTCAATGGTTTCTCACACCAAAGCTAATACTTGGTTACCCATTGAGCCTTGTGTTTGCTTAGCCTTTCAAGTTTACCTTCATGTGGTGATTCCCATGTGTTACTATGATATACAAAATATCAAAACCAAAATTTTACATATTCGTCATATTTTCTTTCGGCATTGCTGCACTCTATAATAGAAAACAAGTTAGGGTTGTTGTGGTTCCCACATGCCTACTCTCCAAAGAGGCATGGATAGTTTTGAAGATGGAAAGGGTTCTCCACATTCTAGTTTTTTGCAAATGTTCTTTCAAGTAGATGATCAAATTGCTTCCACTCATGATAGAGATGTACAAAACAGAGAGAAGAGAGAGACTCCTCAAAGAGATTTTGGGGCTATGTAACATTTTCTTTTTTGCTTGACAAGTTTGAAAAAAGGTACTAGAAGTCCAACAAGAAACCAATGAAGAAACAAAACTAGGAAGCTTTTGCTATAGCTATGAACACTCACTTTCCAAGTGATGTGCAATGTACTTGGGGACAATGTAGAGACAAATTCAATAAAATTGGTTACAAGAAATGTGAACATGCAATTTCCTAGAACCTTGAATGGTCTAAATCAAATTACTGGGATAAAGTTATCCTTAGTTTTTTTTCACTTGGTAGTTAATGGGCCAAGCGACTATAAGTTTGCTTGTGCCCAATACTAGGTTAATAGTTAGCTTTTACATTAGCTTAGTGATGGGGTCTATCACCTATTAGGCTACAGGCTAAACATAGGCTAACAGAATAACCATGTGCGCAAGCTAATTGTTTGTTTCTCTAGTTTAACCATCATTATGACACTATGAGAAAAAGGGGTGTTTTGCAACTAGCCTTGCAACTCAATGTATTTATACGTTGTGAGTGTTATCGAACAAGTTGCAAGAGTTATAAGAATTGCAACCCACCATATATACAATGCAACTCATTACAATTCAATTACAACTTTGTTGCAACAACTTCTTTTCAACTACTATGCAACTCCCCTATGACTACAATCATAATGTCATGTTGACGTCATTTTTCATCCATCCATCAAAATTTAACATGTGGCACTAAGATGATTTTTCATGATTTTTTTGAAATATTGATATCCATCGTCCATTATGATTATTCATTTTAGATGGTCTTGGATTATGACACGTGGCACAATCAAAAGTTGCCATGTGGCATATTAATTGAATTTTGAAAACATATATCTGTGTGTGTGTGTGTGTTAGATGCACCTTAGTTGTAATTGAGTTGTAACTACAAAAAAAACATCACCACATGTTTTTTGTTTGATTTTAATTTTGTAATTAATTCAAATTTTATAATTAATCATCTAACCTAATTATTTAGAATTTAATTATTTGAATTAAACATATGATAATTAATTATCCAGATTGACTATATGAATTAATTAATATATTTTAGATAATTAATCAATTGATTGATTCAAATAATTAATTATCAAAATAAATATTATATGATTAATTATTTAAATAAATATTGGATAATTAATCATGTCGATAATTCATGATCTAAATTCAAATAAAATTCAATAATTACTCACCTACATTAACAAAGTTTGTTATCTATAATTATTTGAATTAATTAAATTTATATAATTAATTAATAATTTTAGTAATTAATTATTATAAAATTATTTATTTATTATCTGAATTAATTAAATATTGATTAATCAAATTTGATTAATGAATTCATATGAATATTTTATTATTTAGTTTACTTAATTAGTTCATGGTAATTAAGTATATTACATATGAATTACTAATTTAAAAATTAGTAACAAATAATTCATTATAAAATATTAAATATAAACATGAATTTGAGTAGAAAACATTGAGGTATATAAAGACATATTCATATGTACACCCTTATTGAATGTTTAATAAAATAAATAAATTGCTTTTAATTTCAATTCAAAAATAGACTTTCATTTTTCATGAAATTCTATGGTTTGATATGTATGTATACCAACATAATATTGTGAATTCTAATTTACTGAAATATTTTTAACACAACAATTGAACATCAATCACAAAAAATAGGACAACAATATTTATTACATTACTTAAATTTGAATTATCTAGATAATTATGAAAATGAATTATTTTAATTAACTAATTCAATAAAGGAATTGGCTCGTATCAATGAAACATTTAATAATCTAGTCTAGAAAAGTTTGAAGTGTATAAACAATGAAATCTATATGTACATACTCATAAACATTTTAATACACCATTCCAATCCAACTAGAGGCCTGCATTTACACTTTCAATGAATTGCACAATCTATAAATCTTTTAATAGTATTAGTTGCCACATAATGGACAACTAATTTTAGATGAGTTGAACATTCTAGTTCCAAAATAGTGAACACATAATAATTATGTAGTGAAACCATAATGGCACATTTGGTTGTAACTTGGTTGTAAAACTCGCCAATTTAATTAACTCTTAATTGCAAACAAGTTGCAAGTTCCAAATGTTATGGACCTTTACCTAATCGTACACATGGCATGATCATACGCATCAACACCATATGCCAATTGCAAAATAATTACTCACTTAGTGCTAAAACTACACCAATTGCAACACAATTCAAATTAACCACTTCATTGCAACTTGTGATCATGGTCAAACTATAGTTGATTATCACCATATATACTTTGTGTACATACGCCCTTATAAAGTCTAAGTTGCAACTAATGTGCAACTAAATTGTAACTATGAAATATTCTGACATGCCATTTTAATTATTAATTCATCGTATTTCCATACTGTAGTTGTACCCTAGTTGCATAATAGCTTCCATGACAATCTAGTTGCATGCTAGTCTAGTCTCCATGAACACAATTTTTCATAGTACATGAACAATTTCAAAAAAACATGAGAAGGAGATTAGGATAATTTGTTTTTTGTGTGTAATCCAAAACTTATTTCTCCAAAGCTGTTGATGGTTGAGGATGGAGTAGCATCGAATGAAAATTTGAAAATTGGATGATATGAGATAGAATAAAAGGCAAATGTGTGAAATGGTTGTGGAAATTAAGTCAATCTACCAAGTTGTTTTGTGATGTAAAATGTATTGTGTTGTGTTTGTAATTATTGAATTTGTTCCACTATGCCAATGGCTACATAATGGCAAACATGTAATGTATGCAATAACATTTTCTATGAGGGGTTGATGCCAAGGTGTGTAATGATAAATAAAAAGGTCCAAGCTGTAGTTAGATGGGCATATAATAGTTATGTATTCCTACATGAATGAAAGAAACCATTGGGGTCTATTTCAATTCATATAATAGGTCTAGTGTATAATGGGCAATAGAAACCCTAATTTGGTATCCTTAGGTTGGTGCAGAATGGGTGAAAAGAGACAAATTTCAGTAGTTCCTAAAGTTACATTTGTATCTTGAGTTTGCATAGGCATATATTATTTGAATGATGTGCCAATCGAATTGGGTTGTTGTAAAAAAATTTGAACTTTGGAGGCAACCCATCTAATATGAATATGTTTCAAAACATGGGATCAAATTGTCAAAACCCTACAAAAAATTATTTATAAACACATCACAAATTCGGAAAATGTACAAAGGTATTGGGAAGTAAAAAAGAGAATTTAAAGGACGTCAAGTCAACACAAACTAGATGTCAAAATCTATCTCAACAATTAATCGCCTATAATAGGTCGATTGTGGTGATGGGGGTTGTGTCTTGAAAGGATGGAAGTTGGGAAGTAGTTAAACTTATCCTTATCGCCTAATTAAAAATGAAGGATGCTTGCATCCTTTGTGGTGTAATTGATTTTTTTTATGAAAAAAAATAACTAAGGAAAAAATAAGAAGGCCCTCTAACCTTTTGAAGCTCCAAATGTTATTAACACAATCGAGTAAAAACACATTAACTTGTTTGTGGAAACATCCAAATACCTCAATTGCCAAATGGAGGAATTGATAGCGGGGTGTCAATTGTAGTAATTCCTTTTTTTGATATGAACTACATCGAAAGCAACAAATCCTCAAATTCTGCAAAATTAAGAAAGTAAATCCATACACATTGGGTCAACAATGATAACATCAACTAAGGTGCAAATGCCATTTGTGGTGAGCACAATGTTGACTCGTCAATGGGAACTCTCTCCTTCTTCCACTATTTCATTTTGGGACCCACCTTTGGGTCTTTCGAGGAGTTCAAGGGTGCGTTAATGGGTTCCCATGTGCTCATTGCCATGGGTAGATTGTAAAAGGTGTCGAAACCATGTCTAAAGTGTTGTGGAAAAAATAGGGGAAGATAATTGGTTGAGAAAATTGGTCCAACCATAAAACAAACACTTACCCTAGGGCTAGAACATGATAAAATTTGAACACGATGGGCCTTAAATATCATGTCCAAAAGGACGTTGGAAAGGGTATGATGGTGTAGATGTTTCGAAATGGAATTTTGAAGTCAAAAAATTTGATGACCAATGAGTTGTTCAAAAGGACGAAGATAAGCACATGATGGGGGCAGTAGAAAATCACATGTTACTTTGAAATGTTGCTGGAAAATAAAAGTGTTGTTATGAACCCATGTTAAGGTTTCAAAAAGGAAAGGACGTTGACTCCAAAAATTACTTTAACATCACCCATTGTAGGGAGAAGGTTGATATGCTAAACATCCTCCACCGTGGCATCTTTGATGAAGGATGATGTGAATGATAAAGTGTCAAATGGAACCCCCAAAACTCTAATTCCTTTTGATGGGGTGTTCAACCAGTATGGGGTGTCAAAGTTAAACCATGCAAGTTAAAAGGAACCATGCTACAAATCTATGAAATTGGATGTAAAAATCTATGGCACGAAATTTGATATAAAAGTGGTCATATGCAAAAGATACAATTGAAAAGGAGGGGGGGGGGGGTTATGATGTAAATGTCATTTGCAATGGATCGAAATAAACAAGAGGGAAATGTTTTTACAACTATAGAACATAATGCCCTATTGTGAATTAAATCAGATAGTGCCCCTCTTAAGGGATGATCGCTTTGAAATGTTCCCATGGCAAACGAGATGACTATGACATCATCACAAACTTACCAAGCTTCATAGGTTCGTACAAATTTCATGTGAAATCTGGTTTTCATAGGTTCATACAAAAATCACACAAATTCCATGTTATGGGGTCCAAATTCTTTAAGGTGTAACAAAATCTTGTCACAACATCACCCTTTTCTGTCTTTTTTACCTAATCATTTTTACCATATAAAAATACATTTATGGATGTTGTGATGGAATCTAGAATTATAATGGTTTAAAATATAGTCCTTTTGAAATTTTTGACAACTTTTGATTCAATATTTTTTATGGGGATCAAAATATAGGGTTTAAAAAACTATATAAAGACTAGGCCCTTTTTGTCCTATGTGGTACACCTTAGATTTTCACCCTATGGTTAATATGAAGAATGTTTACATGTATTCAATATCTTAAATATTTAAATGAATGAAATAATTTTTTTAAATGACATATGTGGATGTTCATTTTTAATACAAAAAAATCACATAAATTTATCCAAAATTACAACACAATAATTACATAGATTTAGTTAAAATGTAAATCGTACATACTTCACATCAAAACATCACAAATAAAAAAGACACATTATTTATATATATAATATTTTATTTTACTTTTTGTCATTTTTTCATTTTGAAGCCCACGAATTCTGCATGAACATATTGCTTTATGATTTTTGCACATATTTTATTGAAATTTCATGATATTATAAATTTGTGATGAACGGTTTCACAGTTGCAGTGATTATAAAACAAGGGAGACTTAAATGCATAAAATGCACAAATAAAAAAGATAAGTTATATGATGTCCTCACCTACTTCATGAAGTTCTTGAAATATGATTTGTCTTGACATCAAATTAAAGGAATTTGCCACAACTAGCTAAAAAACAACCCAAGTTGAAATGAAGGTCTAAGGTGCACTTGATGACACATGGAATATTGTCTCACATCCACCCTTGGTTGCTACTCCAAATTGGTGTGGGGAGAAATGTGTTACAAAAGCATTGAAAAATTGAAGGCATAAAATTTAATTTGTGAATTGATACAACATTTCCCCCATGGCAATGAAATGAACTCCATTTGAAGGCTTGCTCATGGCTAAAAGGTAGGTTGCCCCAAGGACATGTGCAATTCAACATGGTTTGTCACCTTATGTAATATGAAAACCAAACAAAAAATCCGTTCGTATAATCTTTTAAAAGAAAACAATTCCAAGGTGTTCAAAAACCATCCTAAAAGGACCATTTGTAAATAAATGTGACATGCATTGGAATGCCAATTTGAAGGAGTCAAACAAAAACTTGAGGTCCTGATTTGGTTCATAATTTTCCAAGAAAAATGAGAAGAAACCATTTCATTTAAGATGTAAAACAATGAGAATTGAAGTGGTCTTAGAGGATGTGGGTGCAAGAGAAAATAGTTCTAGAGCTCGAGTTGCTCGAAAATATTCCCCTACATGTCTAAAAACTAAACTACAAAATAAACATTTATGAATTGCATGATCATTGTGAGTGATTTACATGCCCCCCCCCTCTAGGCCTATAAATACCTCACAACAAGTTTGTAGTAGACTATGGTTAAGTGATTGATATTCAATGAATCATTAGGTTGCATTTGTAATCTAATGATTTTGATAAGAAGGTAAGAACATACATTCACAATGATATGAATGAAGATTATCACAAAAGAATAACTTAATTAAGGCCAAAGAAGAGTTCACCCATTTGTAAATTATTGTGATACATCAAGTTGATTCCTTTATTTCCAATGAACGTCAACTCCACTTCACCCATCCAAAAACATCAAGAATAGGTTAGTTGGAAAGCTAAGGATTAGGCATTTATGTTCACCAAGTCTCAACCTTTGCAACATAGTGGTGATTGGAACATCCAACCCCCAAGTTATTAACTTTAAATTGGATTCGCAACAAACCCCTTTTACTTCCAACGATTATATCTCTCCAATAAAAAGTTTGATGAAATTGAAATTTTGTTTGAAGATGCATTGAATAATAATTTAACATTATCTTAATTTGTAAGCCAAACCATTGTTGTAATCAAGAAATCTTGAATTTAGAAAAAAAATCTAAAGCTACATCTAAGTTGGATTCACAACAAACCCCTTCTACTTCCAACAATTATATCTCTCCAACAAAAAAGTTTGATGGGTTGAAATTTTGTGTGAAAATTCATTGAGTACTAATCTAATATTGTGTCAATTTATAAACAAATTCATTTTTGCAATCAAGAGATCTTGAATTTAAAACAAAAAGTTTAAAAACTACTTTCAAGGAAGAAAAAATTTATTCTATCATAACATTTCCTCCTCCTCTTTAATCTAACACATCCTTCTTGCCAAAAACTCTTCTCCAAATCATAAGTCCTTTTCTTTCAACACAAGCAAAACATCATAAACTCAAGGAGCCACCCATAAGACCCCTCCTTGAATTTGTTTTCCCGTGGCCAATAAGAGCTTGTGGAAATCCTTCCTTCTAACCAATGGTTTCTTTTCCTTTCATGAACCAATGGGATTTGAGGATGATTCCATTCTCCAACGATGGTTAGGATGAAAATCCTTGTACTCAATGAAAATATTAAAAAGTTTCCATCCTTCACTCAAGATAGAATATTAATCTTCATGACCAATGAATTTGGAGGATCCGTCCTTTTCCTTACCTTGGTTATCTTGATGGGCCTTGAGCTTGATCATTGTTAATTCCATCCATTTGGCCCAACATCTTAATTTTTGACCCTAATCCTTTTAAAGTAACTAACTTTTAGAATAGTTTATTGGTAGTAAAAAATAACATCTTTTGGTTCTTCGTTCACTAAATCAATTCTAAAACATTAGTAACCTTCCTTCTAGCCCATGTACTATTCATTCATCTAGTCCATATTATTATTATCTCCCATGTGCTATTTATTTATGTAGTACACAATCATGTTAGGAAATAAGTTTCCTACCACAAGATTTCCATTGCACCCAATCTATTGTTCAATTTGGGTTTTTCATCAATTTTGTCAAAACTAAGCAATTTGTTTAGTTACCATTGTTGTAATTGTCAACCAAACCTTTTAACCCTAATCACAATTGTATTTAAAGGAACAAGATTTCATGGAATAATTAGTTTGTTAACATGGTGAGCAATTCTAGAGGGTGTGAACCTCAACCTACGCCACTAAATCATGAAGGGCATGAATTACCTCTTGATTTGAATTTGACACAATTGGTCGAACACAAAAAACAGGTTAGAAGAAGAAAAATGCACTCTCAATTAGAATTTGAGCACATCATTAGACCATGGCATTGGAAGTTGGGTGCTAATGAAAATGTTTCTTCACTCCCCCAAGTATTTAAGTTTTTTTTTTTGCACTAACTTGTTCTTGGCCCATTTCCTCTTTGCCTTGCCCTAACTTTAGTCACAATCCTAAGGCTAAGGTCATGACAATGTTGATTTCACAACCACATCCATCATCCCCCTTCCTTTACCATTAAATTGACATTGTATTTTTCATCACCATGCTAAATTTAAAAATCCCAAGCCTCTTTAGACCCATTTAACCTTTGTCAATAACCTTGGTGAAAATTTTAATCCACAAATTGAATTAAAAAACCAACCAAATTAGATTCAAAGTTTACACACATGCAAATAATGAATCAAATTTTAATCAAAATCAAACAAAGGATGTTGGAATGGTGATGTTAAATTTAATTCATGTGAAACCAAATAGTGTTGTTTAGGAAGTAATCCAAAACTTTTTCAACCAAAAAGTACCTAAAAATTTCAATTGTGACAATCATGACATTGTCGTTTAAAAGGATGCCCAACAATGCCTCATGAAACTCACATTCCAACCTAATTTTAGTAAGGCATTTATGGAGTTGGTTAAAAGTAGCATAAGCAATTTGCCCTAGAGTCTCCCATGAACACATGAACCTCACACAACATAACACACTTACGAGGTTATGAGGCTTACCATATTGGCATCCTAGTTGGCTTACCCCCTTTCATCATTTTCACAATGTTGTCTTGAGTTACCATAAACCAAGTAGATTTCCAAACAATAAATAAGTTGTAGAAATAATAGGTTTTTAACAAGTGACCATTGGGGTAGTGGAATTATGGTGGTGTGTGAAAAATCTCATTCACCAACTGCACTATATTCAATGAAGATGCAATGGGGAAAATTTTGAATGAACATGGGAATTTAGAGTGTTAAAGGTTGTTGTTATGGACACTTCTTCAACAAAAAGATTTCCACTTGCCCAAATTGAAGTTGGTGCCCCAAGTTTTTACATTGTTGGGCATGTTTTAAGGGCATTACCTCATTAAAGTCAAAAGCAATGGCACTTGATTAGGGCACTTGATTGGCTAAAAGAAAAGTAAATTATTGTTACATGTACCAAACCATTGGAAATAAGGTGGATGGAAACATTAAGGTGGCTATAACATGTAGCCGCAACCCAAACAAATAGTAATTTTAGGGAAAACTCCAATGTTGGACTAGTGATGGATTTTATCATACAATATTATTCCAAGGTCAAATTGTGGTAAAAGGAGCCAATGGTGACATCCTAAATCACATTGTGACAATGTTTTTACATTGTAAGCATTGTGTTTAAATAGTGTTTAAATAATGTTTAGACCAATTTTTACATTATTTCATTATGGTGGTGGCAAACTATGATGATTCATGCTCAAGGCAATGCACAAGAAATTGGAATTTCAAAATGAAGTTGTGAAGAATGGTGATGGTAATAGTGGAGAAAGTACCCAAACCCTAGATGAATCACTTCAAAAAAAAAAAATTATTACTTTTTCATTTTTTGAAAAATTAAAAATGTTGTCAAAATTACATGATCATGTATGATGATTATCCACACATTCGGGTGTAAACATAGTAAAAGGAAGCATATCATGTGTTGATAATGTTTTAAACTATTTTTTTTATTTTTGAAAAAATCACTAATGTAGCACAGTAAAGGATTGTCAAATTTTTTCCCCTTTTTACGTTCCATTACTTGCAAAGTTTCAACGTTCAATTTTGATGCAAATTGACAAGAATCCCTTTGCAAATTCAAAGCATTTATGAACATTGTTTATCTTTTTCAAGTATCCATTTTTTTATTATATTTGCACCATTGTTTTTCAAAATTGGAAAGGACATTAGTATTGACAATTACAAGAGAAAAAACACTTGAAATTATTGTAATTTTCTTTTTCAACACATCTTCATGCCTTTGTTTCAAACGTGCTTCTAGCCCTGAAAATTATGAAATTTGAGAATGTGTTTTTAACAATAGTTATTCATTTTTATGTGGTAAAGAACATGTATGCATGATATTTATGACCAAAATGTAGTGAAAAATATTTATATCTAGAACAAAGTTGAAAACAATGTATGAAAAATCCAAATTATAGATAATAAACCAACACATGAATGTTGCATGTTAATTGTAGTCCTTACATAGGATTTTAACCTTGGTGCCCTTGGCTCATTTTATTGTGTTTCCTCCCATTTACACAACAAAATATAGTGAAAACACATTAAACTAGGTCCAAAAAATAAATTCAAAAGAAAAAAAATAAATTGTGTGATAAGTACATTAGAAAGTAATGATGTTTAGTGAGATTAACTTTTTGAACTACATGAATGTCAAATGTGATATATAATTTTTTTAAAAGCTAAAAAGTAAATTATTTTTTCAAAAATCTATCAATCTATTTTGCAAAAATTATGATAGTTTTCAAATTGCAGAAAATATTTTTTTTCACATTCATGGGGAACAATTTGTGAAATTTAAGAATATGATGCATTTATTAAGTGTTTAAAGCATGTTTTAACACTTTTGAAACACAAAATGCATTTTGCATACATACAAAGAGAAAGATTTTGAGTCTATCAAATTTAGTTCTACCAAAAGGGAAATTTACCTTTGTGGGGCTTAACATTATCATAAGTGAAACATTCAAGTTCCAAAAAAGTTGTATCTACATGCAAGATAGTTCATAACCACTTATTACCCACATACAATCTACACCATATTAATTAATGGCAAGTTCACACTAAGCAAAAATATAGCTCACTTACATTGATGCTAGTACCAAATTTTTAAACACTTGCCAAAACAATAAATTGTGGACAAAGTTGCCCTTGGGGTACAATATGCTTACAATTTGTATCCTAAGGATGGTCTTTCATTTGTGGTAATATGAGGCCAAACCCTAAAAGAACCCCCATGATAATAAAGGGCATAATAATTCATCAAACAACTTTTTGGGTGCCTATTCGATAGCGGTAAATTTTATTGTTAACCTATGATTGGTCCATCTTTTACCACACTAGGTGGAAAAGATTGTGCAACCATGTTGTGGTGACAACTAAAAAATAGGCTTATTTTTCAACAAAGAAGCTACCTATACCTTAATGTGTAAATGTGCGTGAGGTAAATGTGAATTGAAATGCATTTGCTCACATCAGTATACCAAGCCAACCACATATCCCAACTATAAAGAACCAATGTGAACCCACCATGAATGCAAGTAACTTAATAACTAATTTGAAGGTTGATTCAACAATGTATTCAATCAAAGTTTCACCCAAATCCATATGGCAATGCTCATTCAAGGTTTTTTTAAAGCTCTTAGAAAACCTTACACAACCAAAAAAATGAAAAGAAAAATTCCTAAAATGTCCATATCACTCACACCTAGTTCCTAAGTCTTAAAATTTCAAGAATATCAAATTTATTTTGTAAAATGTTTACATGTTAAAGTTGGATTAATCACAAGCTTAGGTGAACATGAGATTTTCCCCCTTGATGAACTTCATGGTGCATAGGGTACTTTTACCCCAAAAACCATTTGGTTTCATTAAATTGTTTGGCCCAAGTGATTTGAAGGTTGGTTAAATAGGAACAAAACCATGGCTCTTGCTAGAACTAGGATTTTCATACTTGAGAATTAGAAGATGGAGACATTTGTTTTGGCTTAAGGTAGATCCATAATGGTAGGCTTGGCAAATTAACTGGCACATATTACAATAATGAGATCTAGAGTTCAAGCAATTTTAGATGCAACTAAAAAATCCTTTAATTGCATAAGTGAAGTCACATTGAACCATTAGTTGCAAATGATGACTTAGTGTGACGTTAGCACATTTCCCATGAATGAAATATATGGTCAATGTATACACTTCCATCCTTTGATTAGTGTATAACATTTGCAACTACTAACCATTCTTTTGCAACTAAAAAATAACCCTATCACTAATTGTCATTTATCAACATAATAATTTATTGGGATTTTATTATTATTATTGAAATATTAATCTAGGCCATCCATTATGGATGGCCATAGATTTCAACACATGCTTTAATTAGATTTTGACACATGACGAAACTTGGAATTTTTTATATGTGATTTATCTAATATATAATTAGGAAAAATTAACATGGTCCAATTTGAACTATTTACATGATGACACTTGGACAAATGAAAATTTGACACATAGAATGTGGAATAGATTTTTATGAAAGTTAATCTTTTTTTGAAATCTTGATTTCAAGCATCCATTATGATTATTCAATTTAGATGTATTTATATTATGACACACAACAAAATCAAAATTTGCCATGTGGCATATTGATTAAATTTTGGAAATTTTTTTTTAAAATAAATAATTACTTACAAAGGTGGGTAGGTAGGTAAAATTATGTGCATAAAAAAATACATACTTACCTAAGCTACTTACTTACCCACCTAGCTACCTAATTAAAAGGTAGGTAAATAGGTAGGAAGGTAGAAAAATAGGTGAATTAAAAAATAACCATGTAAATAACTTTATTTTACTTTGTTTTTTTTTTACAATTAAACTTCTATGAGCTCATCCCAAATGGCACATAATTTTTAAGGTGAAGTCCAAAGTGAAAACATTTTTTTATATACTATGTCAAATGACATTAGAAGACAAAACATATGGATTAAAACTTATAGTTGCACCTTAGTCTAAAATTCAATTGTAGCTAAAAATGATTTTTTCACAAGTTTTGTACTTGTTTTTAGTTTTGTAAAATTTACAACTAAATATGTAAGAAATAAGTAACTAATTAACTAACTAATTAATTAGCTAATAATTAATTACTTACCCACCCACCCACCCACCCAACCACAAAACTACTTACTACATTATTATTTAATTATTTTAGAACTAACATCGATCATTATTCTTTCATGGTTTCCAATAACTAATCAATTGGTTCATAGTAATAATTCAAAAATAGTAATATTTTATTTCAATAAATATTTATATTATATCCAATTAATTAATAAAGTCACAAATTAATCATTTCAGTTTTTAATATATCTAATTATTTGGCAATTAATTTTAAAATAATAATTTTCTATTTACTCAATTATTTAAATAAAATATTATTTTTACTTATGAAAATAGACATTTTAAATTACTACTGATCAACTCAGTAAATAAAAAATAATTAGGTATTAATTGATTATCTAAGAAAATAGATTATTAATTAATTGATAATTCTTTAATATTAATTATAAATGATTAAATTTCCAATTTTTAAAATTAATTAATATATATTAAATCTGTTGTAATAAACCATTAATATTAACTAATTGTTATTTCTTTTTTTTTAACCTAATCATTGTATCAATTTATGATTTAATACCCAATTAATGAATAAAAAGATTTGAATTAATTAAGAAATAATAATTTATTATTTAGTTAGTTGGTATTAGTTTAAATATAATTAAATGATACTAATTAATGAATCATTTGAAAATAATAATAATTAGATAATTAATGTTCTTTTAATATAACAATTATATATCATATCAATACACCACTAGAATTTTTATTTTTTGAAATTAACTAAGTTGACTAAATGGGTCTTTTTATTCCAAAACATGTTTTTTTGACTAAGAGCCAAGGGCTTGAATGACAATGGGTATCTTTTGATTAATCAATTTGACTAAAATGAGCAATTTGACAATTAGTCAAATCGAACATCTAGTCAAATTGGACTTTAAAATACCACCTTGTCAAATTGGTTAGTGGTTTGGTTAGTAAGACCACTTAATCTAGTCAAATTAATAAGTGTTTTAATCAATAAGGCCACCTATTATACTCAATGATTAAACCTAACTAAGTAGGCTTGGTCAAAATGGCCAATGGCCTAGTCAAAAGGGTCAATTACAAATTCCAATACGAATTGGGTATCTTGGGATTACATGTAACATTTTGACTATGTTTGACCAATTAGAAAAAAGTTGGAAAATGTAAAAGTTAATTAATCATAATTAAATCAATCATCACTAAATTAATTATGGTTCAACTACCAATGGAAAAATAATTAAAATCAAAACTAACCATAACTAATCTAATTATGGTCAATTTAACAATAGTTGGTTTAACTTTAATAAGTTTAGCCATGTTGATTAATTTAGCATAATTAATTTAACCATTATTAGTTGGGCTACAATATTGGTTTTGCCATAACTATTTTAACCATTTTGATTTTAGCCATAATTATTTCATTCATGTTTATTTTACCTATAATTAATTTTTGCATAGTTGGTTTTGCCATAAAATATTTATTCATAGTTAGTTGAATGAAATTTATTTATTCATTATTAGTTTAACCATGGTTAATTTTTCCATAATTATTTAAACCATTTTGATATTAGTCATAATTATTTTAGTCATCTTTATTTTAACCATAATTAATTTATGCATAGTTGGTTTAGCCAGTTCTATTTTAGCCATGGCTAGTTTAACCATAAAATATTTATTCATTGGTTAATTTGGCCATATTTACTTTACTCATGGTTAGTTTAACCATATTTATTTTACTCATGGTTAGTTTTAGCCATTTTATGGTTTGGCCATGGTTGGTTTAACCATAAAATATTTATTCATTCATTCATTTGATCTTATTTACTTTATTCATAGTTAGTTTCACCATATTTATTTTATTCATGGTTGATTTAACCATTTCCAATTTAGCCACGGTTGGTTTAGCCATTATTAGTTTATTAATCATTAATTTTTCCATAATTAATTTTTCCTAGGTTAAATTATTCACCTATTTAACTTATGTAATGTAAATATGTGGCTAAATAGCCTAAATACAAGTAGCTTATATGTAAGTGTATTTATTTATGCATACCCTAACCATACTCCACATATTCACCTATATTTTAACCTATAGGTAACCTTGTTATATAAGTTAGGGTAAACCGTTCATATACCTATGATAAATTATTAGTTTTAACTAGTTATTTACCTAAAATACACTAATGAATGTGTAATTAAGTAGTTACATATTTTTGATAATATATAATGAGTTAGGTCAAGTTTGTAAGGATTAGTCATAATTTGGTTATAATTATCAATCAATAGTTTAATACATTAGTATTATCTTTATATATAAATTATATAATTCAAGGATTTATAATATGGTTATAATTATTAATTATAACTAAATAACTAGACACTAATTATGACTAATTTTTATTTTAACTTAATTAACATACATATCTACTTATTTATTTATTTAATTTTTGTATCTTACGTAATTATTTAGGAATAATGTTATGTGAACTAATAGGCTTTAGTGTTGTGTGGACATGAAAATGTTGCCCTAACTTACTTGAAGCTTCTTCACCTAATTGTTAGTTATAGGCTCTTAAACCTAAGCCTAGGAACTTAGGTTATAAGTTCCTAAACATAGGGATTTCAGGAATAGGTATCTAATTTTAGGCTTAATCTAGGTTATTTAGGTTCTATCCACGTGGCATAGCCTAGATGGCCAATGTTTAAATGTCACGTGGCATAACTTGGGTGGCCATTATTTAAATACCACAAGGCATTTGCCTAGTCAAAATGGTGTTTGACTAATAAAAAATAAGAATCAAAATGATTAATAAAAAATACTAATCAAAATAACTAATCAAAAATTCCAGCCTAGGCACATGTTCAAAATGACTTGTCCAAAATGATTAAGAGGTTACTTTTACACCTATCCAAAATGGGGCCTTTTTGACCAAAATCCTAGTCCAAAAAATTAAGAATTATAGTAGTGATTATGACCTCACTATTATAATTAAATCATGCCTTAATAAAAATGGTATTTTAAAAAATGAACCATACAAAATCAATTTAAATGCTGCGTTCTTGGCCTGGGGATTGAAAACCTGAGGTAATTCAAGTTGGAGAGTCATGTGATGGGTGACCATTTTGCACGATTCAGAGAGCACTTTTGTATGTAATGTAAGTAAATGTGTACAACATAGTTGGCATTAATGAATTTTTGACTCTATTTACTTTCAGGTAGGCGAAACCTCCTATTTCCAAGGCCCAAAGCGCGCTTTCAAAGAAGGAACGTCATTTTCATTATTATTTCCTACATAGCTTGTCCAATCCTCCAATTGAACACCCTGCCCAGTGTTATTAAAAAAATCCAATATGCCCATAATATGGTCAAATATATGTTTAATTTACTTTGAATATAAACTAAATTTTTTAACATACTATGAATACATGTCAAATATGTTTAATATACCTTGAATAAAATTTATATAATATAATCTTAATGTAGTTCACAAAACCCTAGTGTACATTAATAAATGTATAAACACACCATAATAACTAACCAAATTGCAACTAATTTGCAACTAAATGAACATAAGAGCCTATTCTTGGATGGAAAATCTAAGAAGCTAATAAATATGGAAGGATGTGTAATTTAATAGTCGCACCATAGTCACAAAAATAGTCGTAAAGTTTAAAAGACGGTGATTAGTTGTAAAAATGATAAAACAAAATTGCAAATGATAGGTAGTTGCATGGAATTACATGTAGTTACAAATTGAATGGTTACATATTACAAGATTTCTTCTAGTGCATTTTGCTTTGACTTGGGTTACAAGTAAGCAAGCTTGGGTGGGACAAGAAAACCTTTATAAAAGTGGTAGGTATCTTTATATAAATAGCAATTTAAATGGACTAGGCTTTTCATAAAAAACCTTTCTATTAGGGTAACCACTTCACTAAAGTGGTTCTATAGAAAATTTATGTGTGGTGTTGTTTATTTCAAGTCCTATAAGTCTGGGGAAATGAAGTGAAGATTATAATATTTTGGTAGTAAAATGTATAGGTGGTGTTGAATTGAATAGAATAATGACGATGGTGTTCAACATTCTAACAAAGTTAAGGTTTGGCATTGGCATAATGCGTTGGCTAGGGAACCTTAAGTGACTATCTATTTTTTTCCTTTTGACTCGCTTAGTTTTTGTGTGGTTGTCTTGTAAAAGTAGGCAATCTTTAGAAAGTAGGGCCTATTTGTAATTGTGTTCCTAATAAACTTTCTCCATGGGCACAAAACATCCCATGTTGTCTATTTCATCATGTATCATCGAACACTATTAGAAAAAAATATCATGTGGCACTACACATGTCCATTCAAATCCAATTTTAGTGGAATGGGACTAGTCCATACCCCTGCACATTGGATGTAGTGGATTGGTCTAGTGGATTGGTCCAGCCAAATCCAATTTCAGTGGAATTGGACTAATGTCGTTTCACCATACCTTCGATGTAATGGATTAGTCCACCCAAATCTAGTTCAAAATGTTAAAAAACACATTTTTCTTCTTTTAGACCCCTCCTACTTCCAAAGTTCATAACTTTCTCAACTCCTATTCAAATTGAGTAATCTAAAGTGTTATGACAGCGCCACTTTAAATTCTAGAATTCATCTTTGAACTCTAAAGGTAGTATAGCAACATACAAAGACTATTTGGGTGTTTTCAGAATAGTTTCCTAGTGTTGGGTGTGGCACTTTTTTGATTTTTTGACCATGCACATTTTGAAGGGCCATAACTTTCTCATTTCTACTCCATTTTTGACAATTTTTTATGTTATGAATGCACCAAGAAGAGATCTCCAACTTTTTTTAGACACCATACACAAAACAACCCTCCTTTGAATTTCTTCAAGCTCTGAATTCTTATGTGTTTGGACATTAGCCTATCTACCTAATGCATTGGTAAATAACAAAACTTCAAGTTTATTAGATTTTTCTAATGATGGTACAACCAACATATATAAACCTAGGTATAGCCAACCAACGTATAGTTAACATAGGTATCACCAACATAAGTATAATTAACAGAAAAATAACTAGCATAGGTTTAGCCAACCTAGGTATAGCCAACATAAAAATAACCAACATAGGTTTAGCAAACTTAGGTATAACCAACATAATAATAACCAACATAAATTTAACCAACTTGGGTATAGTTAGTTCATGTGAATAGCCAACATAGGTATAACCAACATACAAATAGCCAACATTTGTATAACCGACATAAAAATAACCAACATAGGTCTAGTCAATATAAGATTAGTCAACATAGGTATAACCAACATAAGAATAACTAACATAGGTATAGCCAACCTAGGTATAACCAACATAGGTTTAACCAACATTTGTCCTAATTCTAACCTACATAGCCTAGGGCAGCCTACATAGTTTAGATGTAGCCTCTTGAGGTGAATTGAATATAATTTGGGAGTCCTTAAAGGTTTTGAATTTTTCGAACAAAAGTGGAGGGGTTAATGTGATTGGAAAGGTTTCAAAGCTCATATATTGATAGTGATATTTCATTATCCATTTGGAGTTGTGAGTTAAAAGTTATGGCCAATAAAAAGGTTAGTAGTCAAATCGTCGATTTGACTCTTGACCATTAAAACCCAGGAAACATGAATTTAATGACCTTTGATGGAGGTGTGTAGCCCAACTTTTGAAAGATCTTGTTGAAGGTTACAACTTTATAATTGGAAACTCCTTAGAATTCATGTGAGGAAGTTAAAAGAGGAAGCTAAGAGCTCCCAAAATTGTGCAATTCATAACTTGAAAATTTCAAGAAAAAAAAAGTTTCAATGTAGTCCTTATAGAGAGGTACAAATTATATTATGCCTAGGCCATGTGAGTGTAACAAGTTCAAAGCAAGTCCATGACCCAAAGTTGACTTCACTTTCATTAATCACTTGCATTGTTTGGTTTGTGCAAGTGACTTATTCATTAGGTGTTCATGAATTTGTCATTTTGTTCTAATCCCCATCCCAAAGCTCTTGTACAACCTTCTTTTTTTATTGCGTGAAATTAAGGAACATACATCAAGGTTTTTTCCTTTCTACAGTTTTTTTTGCTATTGTCATTCAAGGGTTCATCTCCCAACATTTGGGTAGAATTTAGAAATGTGACAAATATTGTGAAGGCAATCAATTCATGAGATATTCACTATTGAAACATTTCAATATGATTGCAAATTTGGGCACATTTCCTACTTTGATTATAAGCCTAATGCATAATGGTATCCATTTCACAAGAATTGGAAAAGATGGGGTCAATGAATGCAATCCATCACTTTTCAAACAATTTTTTGCACCTTTATGTTCAACAATTGTAAATACATTTCCACACACAAGATCTAACCCACCAAGTTTTTGAATCATTGACATTACAATGCAAATGATAGACACACAACTCAATGACAAGAACAAATTGCAACTATCAACTACTCATTATAAAAAATACATGTGACATTGATGGTGGAAACACAAATGAGCATAATGTTCCAACTAAAATGTATTAAGGGGCCTAATTCAGTAAATGTGAAGTCAAAATGCTTTAAGAGTTATATTGATGGGTGTTACTTACAAGCCATTACCACCTTGTAAGTTAGTGAGTCAATTTTCTCCTAGGTAGCATGGTCACCATGTTACCCATTTTATGGAACCTAATTAGAACAGGATCATTGGGCAAACTCTACATCTCAAGTTCTAGAGACCTTTGAAGTCGTAGAGCTGAAATGCTTGTGGGAGACTTGGTTAGCACATTGGTGAAAAGTGTCTACTAGGCTTTGAAATGAAGGTTATTCTAAAGGGTGAACAAGAGAGGCTCTCAAAAACCACATTTGTTCGGTAAACTTTGTGGTTGTCTTCTTGTCCCAGTGTTATTTGTCTAGTTCATCTCATTAACAGCTTGACAGTGGACGACTTCAAAGTTCATTGGTGCTGCCTCAGTGATCTTATGGCACTAAAGCCATCATGATTATCAACTGATTAGGTGCTAATTAGGCTTGCTTGACATTTTCTGACCTCAAATGGAGCTTCATCACATGCTTTGAATGTGATTGATTGTAAAACACTCAGGCAGGTACTAACTACTGATGATCTTTACTATTCCACTTTTATAATCTCAAGACTGCAGAAGTTTTTGCCAAACTTCTCACAAAACAAAAAAAAAAAGTTTTCATTCTCACACAAAATGAAAAGGAGTATTTTGTAATAAAATTCCTTGTTTGAAAAAATTCCAAATTATGAATTTTCTTTCAAAAATTAAATTCACCAGATTATATATGAAGTTCCAGTAGGTAGTCAAAAATATAGAGGGATGCTTAAATGTTTTACTTGTATATTCTATTTGTAACTGGATTTGACCAAATCATATTATGGCAGATTGCCAGTGGCCACTTCATCTCCATCACAAAATTGAAAAATAAAACACTACATGCTTCACTCCTATTGATTCCTGAATTTGAATCTCAAACCAGATGACTGAGTAATAAGATTGGCAAGTGGAATAAATATACTCAATGCTCAATGCTCATGGTCAAGCTGTATTTTTTTCACAGGAATTCATGCAAGTGAATGATAACATGGACACAAATGTTAAGAGTCAATGGCACCTGAATCGAGCAAAGACAAAGGACCGCTAGAAGAAATGCATATAGCATGAAATTAAGATAATAGAACTGGCCTTCTACTCATCACATTGATTGTAATGAGTCTTCCTCCTCCCAGGAAGTAATTCATGACGATTGAAGCGATGGTTTGTAAACATTCTAGGTTGTGTATGTAGATAGTTTGTGTTCAATAAGTGCATTTGGGCATGGTTAAGAAATTTTATATCTCCAAAAGCCATACAAAAATATCCAATGTTATCATGAGAGAGAAGTTGGCACAGGTGGGACCCTAAACAGGCTTTGGGAAAACACCATACATCTCGATGTCCGCCTTTTGATGTAGGTACAACAAGAGGCACCGGGTCGATCTAACCTCTGATTGACAAAGATTCCTCAGGATTTCCGCTGGTCCTTGACTTACTTAGGTACCATGGCTGTGGAAATATACAATTGCTGGAAATGTTGCAACCTCTTCAAATGGAGAGCAACAAAAGTTAAGTCACACTTGACACACAAAGATTAAGGAAGCTACAATTTGTTAACACAATTCGCAAAACCTACCAGACCATATGGATGTGTGACAACACCTACTCTGCTACAGGATTATGTGACCCAGCGCCCTCCTGCGCACCATCCATTGCAAACCTGTTACAACTGAGGTACCAGGGTTCCATATCCTGTAAACCCATCTTCTTCCCTCTTTCTGGGCCACAGTGAACCAGCACCCACCAGTGCACCATGAAGGATGAATGGTAAGTGGTCAGGAAATAGTTTTCTGCTGGGTTCCAGTTCCCTAGCTAACCATGGGGGTTAAGCTCAGTTGCTTTTTTTTTCCTACCTTCCTACTAGCAACTCACAAGCATGTTGTTTATAGGTAGGTAGTAAAACAGCCCTTATCTATGTATAAGCCATCCATTTACCTAGTAGTTACCTATTTTCCTACATATCTACCTATATATGAGACTTATTTCCTACAACATTGGTTACCAAGGTGAAACCAAACATTAACTCAGTTGAGGCTCATCCACAACTGAATAATAACAGGCATCCAGTGGATGGTGCGCTGGTTGGTGCTGGTTCACTATAATCTCTTTCTCTACCTAGGTAACCAGCCGTGTAAAATGGCTAGGTAAGTAGGTCAGGAATGAAAGTAAGGCAAGTACGTTGCAGGCCACAAGGTAGGTACATTTCAGTGTTGGGCATGTATACATGATTTTAGGTGTACCTTCCATGTAATGTAATTGTCTAACCTTGAACATGTACATATAAATGATTTATGCTTACCCACCATGTAAATTTATGTAAAAAAAATTGAAAATGAAAAAACCTGTGCAAAAAATGTTAACATGGGTGTTAATACACAGAACAAAGTTTCAAAATTCTTTTGGTTATGATTCAATCAAATTGGCCATTTGTTGCAAAAATAAAATAAAATTTAAGCTTTGTGAAGTGTCACAACTAATTAAATTAATTAATATGAGTTGCAAGAGGTACCCAAACTCTTGAAAAATGCTTAGGTAAGAAATGAGATTAAAAAGTTGCGAATGAAAATTTTACTCAACCAATGAAATGGGACAACATCCACCCAATATGCATCCAAGATATTCCCCAATAGCATCACAATTTGTCTCATATTTTTTTGTCAAAAAGTGTACGTGGACTTATATTGTGTAAATGTGAACTAAAGAGAAGCACTTCCATACTACTTTATTGGTAGTAAAAACTTCTATTTCAGGGTCAGTAAAAGTATTAATTTTTTTTGGTGAAAGACCAACCAAGTTGGCCCATTGCAAAACAAAAAAAAACGTCAACCTTTGGGATGTGCACACACAACTAATTAATATTATTTACAAATGGGGATAGTCACTAAGTATATATAAGATATATATACTTACATTTACCTTGGAAAAAAAAGATGAGGCTGTGTAATATTACCCTCCAACACTTCCATACTCCATGATGTACTAGACTGGTGGGGGTGCTGGTTCAGTTGTGCTGGTGATTATGTGGTTAAAATTCAAAATACCAATAAGGTAGATCCTGTAAAAACTTCTGACAAATGGATATGCATAGAAAAATTTCAGCAACTTATTGTAATGACGAATATGGATATTGAGTGTAATTAATTTTTTCAGCAAATACGACTTTGTCAATTATTAAATTTCAATTTAATTACAAATATGTATAAAAATTATGCACATTCTAAATCTTCATAATCACAAATTTTCCCCACTTGGATACAAAAGCACATGAACCTAAAAATGTAATAACTTGGAAGGGAATTGAAACCCGGTTATGAATTTCAAAACTCTGCCCACTGCATTGCAAGTTGCCTGCCTGCAAAAACTTCGAAATTTATATGTATAGCATAGCTATGCATATTAGGGATCTCATAAATATACCCATGGATATGAATAATGAATGATCTGGGTTTGCATATATGAATATGATTAAGGATATGCAAATGGAGTTATAGAAGCCGGTTACCAATAGTACCAAATTTGAAAAATGGGCAGAGTTCAGATATGGATAGTTGATAACTGGGGCATTATTCATATTCATAACCGGCCCACTTACATATTTCCAACCAGTACTGGGAACAACACTGCACTAATCATACTCTAAAAGGTGCATGTTGAATCCCACTTTGAAGTTTGAAAATTGAGTATATCCAGTTTAAACATCACATTTTGTTCATCACAAACTTGTGTATTTGACTCTAGAACAAGTCATCAACCACTTTCTCAATTAGGTACTCAATCGCTGCTTAATTGGGAATGTCACATCAGTGTTTTTTTGGGTTCAATTTTTTTGATGTCGCCAAGAGGTAATTATCCATAAGAAGGTTTAGCCAAATTTGGTTATAAACTAAATATGAAAGGTTTAAAAATAAATCATCCTTACATATGATCTAGCTACTAGCCTATACTGGAAATTTGGTGGATTTAGGTCATTTTTTAAAATTATAAATTCTGTACAGTCAGGTACAGTAAACCATTAAAACAAGAAGGATTTTGAGGCCTTAGGCGAATCAGCATCCACACTAGTAGCAAGGTATAAACCCCCAAAATCTATTTAAATTGCTTCTAAATATTACAAATATCCCATGATGAGACTAAATCAGGGTACGTGAGTCCAAGTCTAACATTTTTGGCGCTTAATATGTCCATTAAGAGGCCTCACTAACAATAGGTAAAGGTACTAGTGTGGGTGCTGGTTCACCCTGGCCGGATTTTCAATCCTCTCTCTCTTTGCAGTGTGTAGACGAAGATAAAATGTAAAAGCATCTCCACGAACACTCGGTATGGAACCCTGCACTGGGGTTACTTACCGAGCGTTAGTTGGTAAGTCCAATCCAGTGAATCCACTGGAAGATTGCTGGGACCATGACAAATTGACAGTTTTCAGAGCCCTGGAGGAGCCTGGAACAGTCTGGTAAACATAATCAAGTCATATTTTTTGAGTGCTCCCTATTTCTGATCGGCTACATAATTTGATTGGTCCAAGTGGGTTGCTATTAGTAGTCTCTCACCTACTTGCAGTCCCAGTTTCAGTTTTACAGGTGGGGTTGGAAAAAAGTTAGAGTCTAAAACTTGGATGTGAGAAATCCTTTTGCAGGGTCACATACTGAGCGTTGGTGAAGATGCTGTAAACAACAGCACTTCGACCCCGTACCTATGACGGAGATGCATGTATGGCTGGTTTTACTGCAGCTACTACGCTAGTAGCAGTAGCAGCGTTGAAAGCAGCCTTTAATAAGCTCGGATTTCTCTGGCTCGCATCACCTCTTCCTTAATCACCCACAAGCACAATTAAGTGTTTTTGTGTGCATCCAATGGAACAATTATTAAGTTAGTGTTTTTCTTCTGTGCACCTAATGGCACAATTATTACCTTAGTTAGTGTTTTCCTTCTAGGCACCCAATTGCACAATTAGCGTTACATTTATGTGGCACCCAATTGCTCTTTTTCAAGCTTTGATCACATTTCACCACAACAGCTGCATTTGGGTACGTAGCAGGGTTGGTTTTTTTTTCAGTTTTGTGATGTAGCCAAACTGGCGATCATCCACAAGAAGATTTCGCCAAATTTGACTATAGACCAGGTATCAAAGTAAATTTTTTAAAGAATCCTTCACATTTTTGGCTACACATGCTAGAACCCATAGCGATTTTTCAAAACAAAAACCCAAATCTAGCTACTAGAAATCAAATGAAACACATATTTTTAGCCAAAATGTTGCTAAACACTTCTACATTATACTTGCACTCAGACACACAGATCACACGTACACGCTCATGCCCTTTTATAGCTGCATGCAGAAGTGGACAAATCACTACCTTGTTGCAGATTCCAGAAGTTATTAGTTTCTGTGGAGTTCATAAAGTGGGACTTGAACTGGACAATAAATTACAGTTAATAAGTTCAGAAGAAGTTGGGTTTTCTGGAGGAGCGGTGACTCATCATTAATTAATATACAAACTTATGGGGTCTTCAGAAATGTTTGGAGTTTTTTCCATAGAAGAGCTCATGTTGTTTGAAGACTTTTTTTTGTTGTTTTCTGGGATTCTGAAGTGAGAGAGAGAGAGAGAGAGTCTGTAGAAGGTGGAGTGGTAACGGATTGGTGGTCCTTTTTTGAGAATTAGAGAGTTCTCAGTCACCTCCTACATTGGGTCTTCTGGATTTCGCTGCAACATTGCAGAAAACAAAAGTTCATGTGGTCTTTTGGGATGTTCTGTAAATTTGGGTGTGTTTCAGGATGAGGGCATTTCAGAACTACTTCATGTTGTGTGGGGTTCAACCTGCAAGAGTGATCTACGGTGAAGCTGGACAAACCTTGTACCTGGCTCCTGAAACCACAGTAGAGGAGGTCCTGCAGTCTCACCCACATCACTTCGTTTGCCAGCAACCTCAGGCAGCAGCTGCTGGACGCTTTTCAGATCAGCAACAAGCTCTTGGAGGTGGTAATCAAATCATGTTGTCCTTGGATACTGAGTTGGAGAGTGGCTGCATCTATTTCCTTCTCCCTCTCCCCAAACTCTTCCCTAGCAGTGAAGTTGCAGCACTGTCTTCTTCAGCTGCCTGCACCTCTTGCGCATGCTTCTCGCAATATAATAATCATTACTGCAATAAACTGGAAATTATTTCCAAACTGGGTTCCTCAGCAGAAATGAAACATCTGAACCGCACCTCTACTCCAGCTAGTCTGAAGCTGGCATTCCGATCTTCGCCTGATCACAGAGCTGCTGCAGGTGGAAGCTCGCCCAGCTTCAGATCGTCGAAGCGCAGAAACCTGAGTCCTGCTCGCAATAATTCCAGAGTTCTGCCTGAGTACTCCAATTTGTACAGCAGATGGAACAGTGACAATGCTACCGCAGCGGAATATTTTCTTCAAAGAAGAAGGAAGAAATGTGATCCTTGGAGACCCAGGCTTAGCTGCATATCAGAGGAAGAAGATCTAGAGCTTGCTTTGGATCAAGAGCTCATAATGAATATGAATTGGCTTAGGCCGCACAGGGTGATAAGTACAGGATCATGCAAAGCACGCACTCACCATGGCGGGACAGCGGGAGCTCCTCTTGTTGGCAGTCGACCCAGCTCTAATATCTCCGTGTCTGCTTCTGTTTTTGGGTAAGAAAAGAACAGCTAAATAGGACTTATCTCTTTGTTGGTTTGCAGCTCCTTCCCCAAGGAAGTACCCATGCTGCATCTCTTCAAAAGGAAGAGATGAAAACTCCTGCAAGCTGGGTAATGTTGAGCAGCAAAGGCTTCATGCATGAGTCTTCTTCTTCTGCTTCTTCTTCGTCTTCATGATAGCTTCAAGGAACATCATTTTGCTGCTGCACCTTAATTGTGTTTTCTCCGTGATTGTTTCCATTGATCCAGGAGCTAGCTCATGGTTCCTTTTTGCAATGTGCAGTGGTATTGGTTGGGCATTAGTGAGCATGCCAAGCTTAATGGTGAAGTGAAGCTAACTAGTCTTTGCAATATTTTTCTGCAACTCAGATCAGCTGAAAAGGGTCACAGATTATATCAGGGCACAAAAAGATTATATTGCCGACAGGAAAGGTGCTGAAGCTCAATGTTCTGTAGTTGTACACCACCATCTATCTATGTATCTGCCAAGGATTTTCAGAGAACTGCCAGGTCTTGATATATATCCCTTACCTTCTTAGACCCTTTGTAGCTGCTTTTTTCTTCTGTACCATATGACTTTGCAGACAGAGCTATTTTGCACCCTGTTCACAGAGGGTGAGTGTAATTTTCACAATGAATGAATATGAGGATTTCTTTTCTCATATTTATATTTTTCTGTTTTTTATGGTTTGGGACTCTCCACTTTTTGTTCTTACAAGCAGTTGATTAATGCTGTTATATTGTGAAGAAATGTGAAATCTTCTCTCTAACCTTACTTCATTAATAGGTCAAATTGTCAAATCTATTCAACTTCAGTAAATCATCAGTATGTCCAGAAGTTTGCAGCAAATATAGTTATAGTCTTGAAGACATAATATCATCTTGACTAATTCCTGCCTGCTGATGTTTCCAGCTTACAATGAACTTCTGTATATACCGCATATATCTTCCATTGAAATGGATATGAAACTATGTAGTTTACCTCTCACATATTGTGTCATGAGCCACATTGGCCTATAACTGTTGTAGGAAAACCATATATTTTGTTGTTAGTATTCCTTTTTCTGGATTTTTGTTGTTTTGATTCAGAGGTGCCATCAGTCATTAACTTCATCTGGTTGTTGAAAAAAACAATTATTATACTAAGAATGCTTTCTTCTATTGAGGATGCATGAGGGAGGAACAGAGACCAATGTGGTGCTGCAGTGCACAACTCTGAACCTTATATTCAACCAGCAACTAATTTGGATTGCCAATGTGTGCATTTTGGTCATAGAATATGAGGAACAAGCCATTTACCTAGTCACTGGTGTCAAGATGCCAAGGCTAGGTAGATTGTTTTGCTACACTGTGTAGTCAGGTGAAAAGGTGGTATGCACAGTTGAGGTTGCTACCCACCTGTGTAGCTATGTTTTGCTGTTGACTCAGCTATTTTATGGGGTTGATAAGAAGCCCATAATTGAATTTAATACCAATATGAATTGAATTTTAGACTCAATTGTGGCTGTCTTTGTGGTGTAGAGTTTGTTAAGATCAAAACTAAAACTTCCAATTTTGATTATGCAAATGATTCTCGAGGAAGTGATGAGTCTTCTTTGTAGTTTGTCATCTTTCAGGCTACATCACTAACTGTCCTTTGTCTTATGGATTATGTTTGTAATTTGTCCTTCAAATCTCAGATTGCAGATTTGAATCCATAACATTTGCCTCAATGCATTATGAAATCTACACTTGAAACCCACAAAAATGGGATTAGTAGATGCATGTTAATCATGAACTAACCAGTTCTCAGTTTTTCCTGAGAATAGTTAGGTTTGGTTTTTAGAACAGCTTGTTAGAATGGCCATGGTTCTTTTTTTTGTTAATGAATTTCATCTTCAAGAGAATCGGGTCAGGTTTCAAAATTGTGGGGAAAATAACTTCAGTCAGTTTTCAAAGTGTTGATTCACACACATTTTATAGCAGCTGGTTTTCAAAGGTAGTTTTCACAAATCAGTTATCAAAAGTTCAATTATTTTCAACAAAAAGGTATTTTTAATTACAAAAATTGCACAAAAAGGTAAATTTATAAAGGAGTGAAAAAAATGTAAAATGTTTTTTCTTACAACATATTATATGTCAACAACAACATTTTGTTCAAATGAACTTTCAAACTACTCTAACTTCTCTTGTAAGTCTAATGTTTCTCAATTAATTTCATCAAATTGGAGGGTGATTCACCCAACTCTAAAATCGCTTAGTCAATTTTTTCTCACAAAAATTAACTTCTTAAAAAAAATTGATTGTAAGTGACATTTCCTTAGGTTAGTAAGAATGCTCACTAAAAGAAAATCCTCTTAATCTCAATTTTTGATCCTATAATGCTAAGGATTTGCAGGCTAAAAAAATCGAAACATCACTTCATGCTTCCCCCACCATTGAAGATAACATTTGATTCTTTGAAGATCACTTGGTAATATTTGAATATTAACAAATTTTTGATGACAAGTTTTTCGTTGGTTCATTTGTGTTGGTAATTTGTTCAAAATATTCAAATTATAATCTTCATCAATTGCATGCTTTGCACATCCAACTTCAAATTTTACAATTGGATGAATGCTTATAAGACTTTAAAAGCAAAGGATATAAGGATCTCCTATTGTATTCTTTAATAATAGTCACACTTTCCTGATGGCCAAAAGAAGATACTAGATGACGACTGTTAAACTTGAAGTCTAGGATCAAAAACATGTTGGGAGCTTTTCTTTTTTCATATATTTTTTTTTTCTTAAGAGATTCCTAAACACTACACACTTCACTCTTGATGTTAGGCAAACAAAGTTAACTCAAGAGCAACCTTAGAATCATTGTCAATCAAATTTACTTGGGTTCATGGGTTTGTCATTTCCTTCTTAAATTTTAAACACATATTCATAGCAAACCACAATGCATCAAAAAGTAAATAATGGCCATTAGACTAGTTCAAAACACAAACACACACAATAAGGAAAAAAAAATTCATATTTGTTCTAAAAATGTGCCAAGTAAGAAGAAATGACGTTTTCCCACTAATTTTGATAGTATTTTGTTTGTTATAACAAGGAATAATGACATCTTTGAATTACAAAGCCTTTTGGACCATAATGATTTTGCTTGCAAACTTATCATCAAAATTATACCTGCAATGTTAGTATTTCCAACTTGTGCAATTAAAAAAAAATTGAACAAAAAATTCAAGTAATAAAAGATTAAAAATCTAATACCTTATCTTCACAAGAATATTTAGTTTTTAGGGAAAAAATTAGAATCTAGCTACATAAGCTTTATTCAATTCTTGTTTTCCTTTCGAAATTTGAAAAATAAAATTATACACTTATGTAAATCTGATTGTGTAAACCTAATTGAATTTTTTTTGAAATTTCTGTGAAAAAATTTCATTAATTGTAATGTACTTGCATGCTTTAAAAAAAGCATGGCCAAAACAAATATCTTGAAAACTTTTGTCCAACCTTAAAATTTCACATTTTGTAATAGGTTTTTTAGAACAATTCTCATGATATTCAAATTTGAGCTTTCATCCTTGATGTAAGTAATGATTTTTCTTCTGAACCCAAATAATTTTGTTAGATTATTGGCCAAGGATGACCAATGGTTTATGTTGTTTCAAATAAACCAATAGTTATCTATTTAGGTTGTTAATTAAATCCCAATAATTTAATGATAAAGGTAAATATATTATGTCTCCTTTAAAACATCCATAAGTAAAAACTTGTTGTTGTAAAAATGCAATTTTCTAATTTAATTTTGGCAAAACATATCCTTGTTTTGTTTCTCCACCAATTTAAGCAAAATTTTTAAAGAAATTTGTTTATTGGAAAGCAAAACAACTTGAGGATAGAAATGTAAAATCAAAAAATTTCCACAAACTCCAAAGGCAATTCATTCTTCACAATCAAGAGGCCAAGGTTTTGCAAAAATATTTCTATTGCAAATCATCCTTTTTAAAAGGATCTTTGACACCAAAAGAATTAGATATTGCATTGCCAAACATAGTAAACATTTTTTTTTGTTGGTTGTCTTTCCGCACTTCCTTTCATTGGACTGTTCACTTCATTCTCAATTTTTTTTCAATAAGAACATGGTTTTCATCTACATGTTTTTTCAAAATAATTATTCCATAGGTTTAATTATAGTATTTAAAAAAATATTCTTGTTTTAGTGCTTGAATTAAGTGCATTCATAAGATTGTTGTAAAAAAGGATACATTTCATGATATAAAGAGCCCCTTTCAACATCTTTCCTATCATGAACATAATAGAAAACCCAACGTAGTGCATGTAAGTTATGCCCTTTCTATATTTTCCTTTGAGCATGTAACCGCTATTATAGATCTTGTCTTTTACATTGTTTTTTATGATTAAACTTTTGTCAAAATGGACACTCAAACAAATTAACATTATAATAAAAGATAATCAATTAGTTAAGATGTGCTAAAATGATCATGTTACAACACATTCATAATTGTGGACATGACTGAATTACTAATTATGTCCATTGTGTCATGTTTGTTTTGATTGAAAACTAGCAAGTGTTAATTAAAATGGTTTAATTGTATTGATTGAAAGCTAATAAGTGCTAGTTGAAGTGGCTTGTTTGTACATTAACTAAAAACTAGCAATTGTTAATTGATGTGACTTATTTGTTTTGATTGAAAACCATCAAGGTCTAGTTGACGTGGCTTGTTTATTTTGATTAAAAATTGACATAGGTGCTAGTTGATATTGTTGACCAATAGGTAGCATAAATCATGGTTGTTTTCTTAAATATTTTAAAAATTTTTAAAATAATAAATTGGTCGGAAAACATCCATTGAACCTAGGTAGCTCCTTGAACCTCCCCAAACCTAAGTAAGCTTAATTAAACCTAGATAGGCCTCCCCAAACTTCTTCGAGCCTAGCTAGGCCTCCCAAAGGGTAAGGCTTTTCGAACCTCCTTGAACCTAAGTAAACCTTCTTAAGCTTCCTCAAGCCTAGGTAAGCCTTCCCAAGCCTAGGTGGTTTCTCCAAGTCTAGGCATGAATATAGAATGCAAGCATGAGAAATTGAACCCTTCACCACTTTGAGCCTTGAAGATAATATGCCAAGTTCTTTACCAATACACCACACCTTTATAAGGTGAAAACTTTTGTTAATATTTTTATTTCATTTGTTGAATTAACTTTTTATTACACTTTTCACTTAGGCACATAGGAAAGTAGATAGGAAAGTAAGAAGGTCAAAATCAAGGTAGAAAGGTAAGTAGGTAAGTTAGGAAGGAAAGTATGCAGCTAGGTCTATTAATCAATGACCTACCCACAAGCTACCTACCTATGTACCTACCTATCTACTTATTACCTACCAACTTACCTACTTAATTACCTACCTACCTAAATACATACACCTACCTATCTTCTTATCTACTTAGTTACTTACCTACCTATTTACCTTCATGCCTACCTTCCTACTTGTGTATAACTATCTACCCACCTATCGACATGTGCATATCTACCTACTCCAACCTACCCATATATTCTTAGATTTATCCTAGGGGGGCCTACGAGTATATGCACACTATGCTCACTTAAAAAGGGTGGATGAAAGTCCATTTTTTAGTCTAAATCCAATGATTTTTCAAAAACACATTTAAATGACATTGAAGTTTACACATTTTTCCATTTCCAAGTTCATACCACCATAATTTAAACTTTTAAAAAAACCCTTTAAAAATATGGGCCTTGAAAAAATCAATTTAGATATCAAAATGGACTTTACAAATTTTAAATTTTCATTTAAAATTTTTAAGAGACTTTTTCTTGCTTGATTTTTTCATCTTAAGTGTTATGGTACTTCAATGTGTGATGGTAAAAAATTATAAGCTTAGTTTCCAACTCCACTAAAAGAAAAAAATCCATAATGATAAAATTTTGGGGTAGTTTGGACTGTGACATTGTATGTACCATCCTTTGTAAAGTCCACTTTGGATTGAACATTTATCCTTTTAGTATTTTTTTTTGGGTTTGAAAGATTAGAATGTAGGTTTCAATTTTTCATCTCACTTTTGCTAAGTTTTTCAAATAGATATGAGTACAATGCAATAATATTTGACTCACTCAAAAAAAATTGCGAGTGTGACTTCCAAAATTGTCCATTGTAGTGTATTTTTACCCCTACACACCTACATGTTAGGCACATTGGATTATAAAACTAGCATCCCCCATAATTAAAATGTAGTAAATGTTGCATGACACTTATCACAATGCTAGGAAATAATGATTAATATTAATCATCATACTTACATCCACATATACACCACAAGCATAAAAATGGCATGTGTAAGTGGTAGTGTCCATTTTGACTAAAAAAAAGTTATCAAAGTCATTTCGAACATACCTACTTTTGAAGGGGGGTTAAAATAGACAAAATGAGTCAATTTAGTCATTTTGGACAAGTAGTTTAAAAGTAGTTTAGTCATATCAATCATCTTAGGCACAATGTTAAGGTTGTGAAAAACATGTTTTTTGTAATAGGGTTTGTAGATGCATAAATGTATTCTTTTTTTTGTATTTCCTTTTGTTTTATTATTTTCTATTTGGAGACTTGGATTATTTTTTTATCTTTTCACAATTTCTTCTTCCATAGTTGTGCCATTCATATCATTTTCCACAAGAAAATTGCACAATATGGTGGAGAAATCAAAACAAAGTGTATGTTTTACCAAAGTAGTGGGTTTTGTTTTATGTTTAAATTAAATGATCTATGTTATGAAAATCAAATCAAAACATTTAAAAGCATTTACAATGGAAAAATAACTTACATTTTTGTTCTCTTTTCATCATACAAATATGCAATGTGCAAAATATAATGAATGAAAAAGTAGCACAATGTATATGAAAAATGAACCTTGCATATAATAAACAAGAAATAATTGATTAACATGCAAAAGATATGCACCAAAAAAAATTCAACAAATAAACACAAATGCAATAGAACAAACACAAACAAAAAAACAAGGGAGAAACAAAAATTGGAGAAACTTGAAACTTGAATTTGAAAAAAGTCAAAACTTCAAGCTCCTTCTCCCACACCTACACAAAGCAAAGGGGAAGGGATGAATGGAGTAGCAAATTGAAGAGGAGCAAAACCACAAACAAATAGTAACAATGAGATGCCAAAGAGGTTAAAAAGTTAGGTTAAGGAAGGTCGCGTGTTATGTTGGGTTGTTGTCTATTAACAACTACCAACAATGAGCAACAAGGCACTAAGGAGTAGTAATAGTGAGCAAGAAAGAGGCATCATTGAATAGTAACAACATGTAGCAACAAGGTGCCAAGAAACAATAGGAGGGTGCAACAATGAGTTTTAGGTAGGGGAGTAGTAGCAACAATGAGACATAAAAAGCAATGTAACAACGAACAATGAACAACAATGAAGCATTAGGGAGCAACAACAATGAGGTGTTGGGGAACAATTAAAATCCCTACCTACCACCTTAAACAATGGACTTTAAATCCTAGACCCTAGGCCTACTACTCATTAATACTTTGACCCTATTACCCATTGATATTATGACATGGGATTAAAAAAATCATTAAAACCAATTTTCAAATGGGAGATTCTCAATCCAATGGGAACCCATGTAGCAAATTTCAAATTGATCAAAGGTGTACTAAGTGGTATTCAAGGTGACAATTGGTTTGAAACCTTCGTCAATTCTCACCTTTTTTTTTGATACCCCCTCAACATTGGAATGTTTAACCATGGTGTTCATTCAAGATTGTTAGAACCTAATCATGAAAGCATTTCAACAAGTAAGAAGAATAAGGGGAAGTCTAAAAAAAATCTTTTGATATAATTCCAATAGAAATCTAGTCCAAAAAAAACCAAAGTTCTTAGAACATGCAAACATTGTTGTGCTAAATTAAATGAAGAAATATGAACATATGGTTGTTCACTAATGCAAAGACCTTTGTGACTAATTTCAAATAATAGTGATAAAGTGGAGGAAGATTGTAAAATATGTAATGGAAGTAGTTTGTTTTCAACATTCCAAGACTAGACCATGCGCAAGGATAAAAGGGGAGTTATGTGTGTTGACTTCAATGAAATTTTCAGCAACATGATGTTTTTAATATTAAGGAGCATTGGTCTTTCAATTGTCAAGACAAAGGCATTCCATTTTCTCAATAAATTGGCTCAATAATATGTGATGTGATGAAAGGTCCTTTAAACATGATGTTAATTTGCCAACCTCATCATTTATACATCTTATGGACAACTTGGATGATGTATATAAGACAATAGGTCTCACACCAAAAGACAATCAACCTTAATGAAGTCGTTCATAGAATTACAAATAAAAATCCCAATGACAACAAAACTTGATGTGCCCCCACAAACCAATGTCCCACAACCCAATCCAATGATTCTAACTTCAATCAACAATGTTCAATAGGATGCAATTCCAATCAATTGGTTGGGAACATTAGTGTTTAACTAAATTACATATTGTTGCACAATAATATGGCAAATGTAAACTCCATCAACTTTATACACACAACATGCCTTGTAATACAATGATAATGTTAAAACATAAAGGTGATTTCCTTTAGCATTGGTGGGGGTGAAATTAGAATGGCAAAAAATTGAAAAATTCGTATTGATTGTCAATGCAAGACATGAAATGGCCATGAAGTTGAGAGTGTAGTTGTAAACCTTACAACTAGGCTAGAATTTTTCATCCATTAACATGGATCCTTCTTAGTATGATGTGGAACCCCAATTTGTGATTGCATTTACGACTACATTTGGAATAGTTGCATGCTACCAAATGTGCCATTAACGGGTGGTTAAGATTTAACCACATGGTAATTTAAAAAGCCAATGGCCATAAAACACGTGACAATTTTCCATTTGTTCAAAAAAGATATATTATAATTACAGTAATTGAATAGTACAATTGGAAAATTTAAATATTCTATTAAAATAATTAAATAATATCATTAATTGAATTCAATATTATAATCTTATTTATTTAGTTGGGGACAAGCCTATATGGCACTTTGATTAGCTCATCCCATATGGCACATGCACTATGTTTATAGTGCACTCCATGAATCTAGTGCATTCTTTCACCTACTTATATACTTTACAAGTTTGAAGTTGCAAACAAAGGATATGGGATAAATTGTAATGAAAAGGAAACATTACAACATTACAACACTACAACATTATCACATTCTTTGTCCCATACAAAAACATTATCATATATCAACACAATAAAATACCTACTATTTAACTCAACTATTTATTACCTACTACATCTCCTACTTATCACATACTACCCTAGCTACATATTTATTATCTACTACCTAGCCTACTTAATAATTTAATTACTTAATTTAAATTTAATAAATTACTTGTTTAACATAACTAATTACGACATATCCACAAAATAAAATACCTCTTGCTTAATTTATAACCTACTTACCTATTAGTGCATATCCTACTTATTACTTAGGTTACATACCTATTATCTATTATCTAGCCTACCTAATAAATTAATTACCTAGCCTACATTTAATAAATTAATTGTTTAACATAGCTAAGCAATCAATCAATTAATACAAAAACATTATGACATATCCACAAAATTAAATACCTCTTGTTTAACATATAACCTACCTACCTACTACCTATTAATGCCTATCCTACTTATTACATATTACTTAGGTTACATACTTACTATCTACTATGTATGTAGCCTACCTAATAAATTAATTACCTAGCCTACATTTAATAAACTAATTGTTTAACGTAGCTAATTAATTAATCAATTAATACAAAAACATTATGCCATATCCATGAAACAAAATATCTTTTGCTTAACTTATAACCTACCTATTATTACTACTTAACCTACTTAATAAATTAATTACCTAGTCTACATTTAATAAATAAATTGTTTAACATAGCTAATTAATTAATCAATTAATATAAAAACATTATGACATATCCACAACATAAAATATTTCTTGATTAACTTACCTATCTACCTACCAGTACCTATCCTACTTATTACATACTACCTAGCTTATCTCATTAATTGATATTTGAGTAGCTAAACAATTTTTTGTTAAAAATCTAGCTATCGCAAAAATAAAAATAATTAAAAAAAAAAACCAAATTGGTGAAAAGAACGGTGTTATGGTGATATAGAGCCAAAATTAAAATGGTTGATTCAGATTAATGCATTGAAATAAAATTATATTTATGTTGAAAATTTATGGAAATGCCATGTGCACCATGTAGGTTAATTTGAGATAGTTAGTAATTTATATTGTCCATAGTTATAAAAAAATTATAGTTGTTGTCACCATGCAATTCAATTATTTTTCATAAGTGGACAAACAAGAGAAAATGAACAAAATATGTCAAAATTTCATCTACATTTTGATGTAAAACTTTTGTAGTTGTATCATACAACTACATATTCGACTAATAGTTGGTTGGACCCATCATTTAGTCGCACATGTAGTGGTATATTTTGCAACTACATGGACACATAGGATTACAAAGATTACAAAGATCACAATGGCAAATGTAGTAGGTTTGGACAGAAGTCACATTGTAGTTGCAAAATGATAATTGAAATGGACAAGATTTCTTCTATTGAAGCCCCCCCAAAATTGTAATCACATGTATAATATTTCTATAATTAAATTTTTTGGTAATGTATGGACATCACATCTTGGATTATTTTTGGTTGTTTTAAGTATATTTGATTAGCTTTAGACTTCATCTAATCAATTGTTTTGAAAAATTCAACAAACAATGAAAAATTTGAATGTATGGAATATATTCATGACAAAATAATACACATCACATAGTATGAAAATTTGAATATATACTTCAAAACTAAGGTTGTGGATGGAATTCTTGGGTGAATTTTTTAATGGTGTATGATATTGATTTACATTAGTTAAATTTAGGAAAATTTAGAAATTTAAAGTTTTTGGATGAAATTCCATTCAAAAAGTGTATTTTTTTGCATTTTTTAAATAATGAGCGCATAATAATACCTTTTTTTGGGGAAAAAAACACTACCATATCAAAAAGGAAGAGATTTTATATATGGACATTACATTATTTTTTCAATTTTCTTTTGTTTGGTAATGCTTCATGAATCATAAACATGAGACCCTATGGCCATTAAAAAACTATAAGTTATATATTTTGTGTGGATTAATTTTATCCAATCCTCCTCATCTAACTATTGAATCAAAATCAATTTTGACTCAAAATAAACTTTGAGTTTCAAAAATGTTGTGCAAATTTTAAGGTTTTTTTTACTTATGTTTAAAATAACCAAAAAATGCCATCAAGATTTTAACTTATTGCGAATTATAATACTTGTTATACATCATCTTTTTTGAACAAAAGTGGTTCACCCTTAATGTGCTTTCACCTTTTGTTGTTGAGTTTTGAAGACAAAAATTAATCAATATTAATTGATCTCCTACTTATTGAAGGCTTTCTAACAATATCAAGAACATGCCCCAATTTTTCCCAAAATTTTAGTTTTCATTTCATTCAATTTTTAATGATAAAATTAATATTCAATAATATTTGCACCATAGGTTCAAAAACTCAATACACCCATATGCATTGAAAGTTTTCCAATGTAACCAAAAACATAGTAGCAGGTGTCATGGTTTTGGAGATCTTAATTTGATAAAAGAAAAAAATCAAACTACCTTACTTAAAAGTATTAAGGATAATTATAAACAACATTTGAAAACATGGTAAATTATAAATGGGTGAAAGCACATATGGTAACCCCTTTTTGAACTTTTTTGGGTCTAATATTATAACATATATTTCCCAAAGCATGGTGCATTTAATTTTGGGTTTAGGTTTTGGTGTTGGGGCTTCATGATTAAAATTTTCACAAAGCTAATATTATTTGATATCAATTGAAATAGAAAAATAAAATCATTTAAATTCAAGGAACTATGGATATATTTATAGTATACATAATATACTATAACTTGTTTCAAATTTCTGATTATAGTAGGTATTTTGTTTGATTAATCATTCAAATAAATGTTTGAAATGAATTTTATGCATTGGCCCAATTCACAATCACTTTCCATCTTAAAGTGATTTTTTTTGAAAATTTAAATTTACCACATACTTATGGCCAATCCCTTAGAATATCCCTAATTATGAATTGAAAATTATCAAACATGTTTCACAAACATGGTTCAAAGTATGTGGAATCACATGTGAAATAGTTATTACAAATTTCATAAAGGTTAAAAGTATTGTCATTTCCAATACACAATTACATGCAATATATTTGTATAAATGTATTCCAATCCACCATGATATACATAGTGTATACATAGAAAATAATTAATCTATTTTCTATTTTATTGTTTGGGTTTTGCACTAGCTTAATATACAAAAAATTTGTGACATTCCTTCTTTGTGTTGACATGGAGAAACATTCAACACATCAAAGACCAATGAATTGGAAGGCTCAACTATTTTTAAAGGTGTGGAAAGACAAAATTTGCACAATCTTAAAGTGAAAAACACTTGGGAGGTTGGTGTGTCTTCAACATAATTAACACTGGCAATTACAATAGCAATCACAACAAAAATCTATAGAAGCATCAAAAGATGCAAAGTTAGCTAACTCACTAAGAGTGGTGAAACTCGACAATGTGAATCTACAACATCAGAATACAAAACAATAACAATCTTAATCATGTACATTAAGAGAACGTGATATAATTCCTCACATAGTTGCTTGACTAACATAACAAAAGCATATTGGAACATCTTGAAGGATCTTTGTAAATTTCACATTGGAACAATATCACTATATCTACCCACAAGTTGCACTTTTCCAAAATGGAAGAACAAACCGAAATCAGTGATTTAATCAAGAGAATAACAAAGTTTTTCGCACAACTACTTGGCATTGGGGAATTTGTACAAGACCTCAAATGTCATGTACATCATTTTAAACACATTGTCACCTAGTTTTGAAGCATTCGTCTAATAAGTCACAATTCAATCTATGGCCTTCCTTCCTTTCACAAACTCTTTGGTAAACTCCCAAAGAAACAATGAAGACCTCTCCCCTTTAATTTGACAATCCAGGTGATCATTTCCTAACAAATCAAAAAATTGAACCAACAAGCATGAGATCTTTGGAGGAGTTGACAATTCCTAGTTCACTCCAACATTGGATTTTATGGAAATTGTGGTGCTAGAGGTCATGGATAAGGTGGTTTTTGTACTCATCCTCAATGGTATCACAGTTGTTGCAAATTTGTACATTGGCTATGATACTCCCCCATCTTTCACGTATATCAACAATTTTCATCGTTAAATTCACCAACTCTCAATTCATTGCTTCTAAATGCCACCAATTCAACCTCTAATACTTTTGCATGCCATATCAAGTTTTTATATTTAGCCACTATATTTCTATTAACAATTGCTTACATTTGTTCACCATTTCACAATGGCTTTTATTATTATTTTCAATTTTCACAAAACTTTCAGGAGTTCAATACATGTGTGGTAGTCTTCAAATTTTTTATTCAATAATGTTAATTGTAAAACAAACACTAGAAACCATTCACATTGTCCTAGGAACATTTGCATTTACTTGGCCCTACATTGCAATCATAGTTCAATGTCTCATTGTTGGTAAATTTCTTTTGAACTACTGTGACCTAAAAACAGTGTCAAACGTTTTCTGTGGATGAAAGTAGAAAACCCTAATTCAGCTATGTGACAGAGCTGCTAGAGGTGCGGTGTTTCAAGATCACCGAAAAGTTTATTTTCTTGTTTTTCTATTTTTGGCTTGGTTTGTTATTTTGTAGGTTATTGTGGGGAGGTTTTCGTGAGTTGGTTTTACTAATGGAACACAATCATGGTTGTTCAATGGATAATCTTAATGAGTTGTGTGAATCAGGGTTTTGTTGGAGGATTGGTGCGGAGCTTTCAGGGGAGTGAGGGGATGTGGAAAGAAGAAGGATATATGAAGTAAACGGAAAGGAAGAAAGGGAGGACTTTTGGCGAAGGAAAGAAGCTAAGTTTCTAGTTTTCTGATAATTAGGAAGTGTGGAGTTAATTTGGAATTGGATTGTAATTAGTTAGGGATAGAACTTGACCTAGACTTCTTCCTTGTTAGATCTTCATTGTGCCAAGAGCATTAAGAAGAGATTAGGAGGTCTAACATATGTTTTTTTTAAGGACCGAAACAAGGGAAATGATGAATGAATCTAAGATTTCAAGAGCGGTTGTTGTGGCAACATCATCTTTTACAGTCTAGGGGCTTTAATGTGAGTGTGCAATGTGGTCATTCTAAGAAGAGAATACCTATTGGATAGTGGGAGCTCCGAGGATTTTGGGAACAAGGGGATACTATGAAGTGTATAAGATCACACTCCCCTATTATATTTTGAATCTATGTCCAATTTTTGAAAGGAACCATGTAATGATGTTGGGATTACACTTGTGGGATTTCTGTTGTTGAAGTATGAACTGCCACTTTCATTAAGCAACCAGTTGGTTCTTTGAGAGGAAATTAAGAAAGATCTAATCCGCTGAAGTCCATAGAACTAGAATAATAAAGTTTGATGTCTATAAAGATTTAGATGTAGAAGTAACTCTTGTAATAACCTTCTTTCTGTTTCAGGAAGGTTTCAACAATTCTTATTGAGTTTATATACCCAATGTAAGGGATTTCCACAATAGAAATTATCTCCCCTTCTTTTTGGTATAAGAGCAGGTTGATCCTAATAGGCTAGAATAGATGTGATTACTAGGCTTGGAAGATGGAATGTCCTAGAAGATAGGATGTTTGATTCCAATGAAAAACAATTGGTTATAGAGATTTAGGAAATTCAAGAAAAACATATCACTATTAGTTTTGATTTTCCCAAAACTCAAAGAACACCACAAACAAAAACGTTAATTTTGCGTTAGTTAGGATTTGGTGTTGTTGCCATTATAGGAGTGAGTTTTGATGAAGCACAAGCTGGAAACATTGTTATGAAGCTAATACATAACAGGTTTTGTACTGTACTAGGGCACATGTCTAAGCACAAATGCAAGATGGAGCAAGAGGATGGGTTTTGACGCGCTCCCAAGTCCCTTGCTAGACCCACTTGAAGGTCCAAGTACGTTGAATTGTGGAAAGTTGAGACTTGAGGGCCGCTCCCGACTTCCAACACTAAAAGGGGGTAGAGGGGCGTGCTAGAAGTCCCGGGATTAAACTAGGAAAAGGGACAAGTATTATCTCACTCGAATCTGCATCCAAAACCAACCACAAGAGGGTTAGTTCACATTCGAGAACACCCTCGGGTGTTGGGACAAGCCACGGGCACTTGGACTCACTTGACTCACCACGGCCCAGACTCGGGGGAAGCCACCACCTTCCCCCATATAGTATTCTCTGCAACTCTCGCTGGAGGCTACACTCAAATGGCTCTTTTTCCCGGGACTCCCAAGGAGGAGTCCCGAAATTGTCCCGGGTTGGAGTCCCGGGACTTTGGGAGCTCATATCTCCCGGCTTCAACCTCCGATTGAAGTGAGGTCTAAACCAAAGTTGTAGCTCTTCGTGAGAACTTTCCAACGCCATGTTGCACTCCTTCAGCGAACGTCAGGAAGAGGTCGATTCCCGACTTTTAGTGGTCGGGAGTCAAACTGCTAGTTTGACTCCCGGCCCTTCTTTTGCCCATAACTTGGGTTGTAGA
>Ga0116227_10000799_pt1 | contig 65335 bp, 54 predicted proteins | sample S1TSphgellanicum_FD_89693 | JGI IMG/M metagenome (GOLD analysis project Ga0116227, IMG submission 89693) | Host-associated microbial communities from peat moss isolated from Minnesota, USA - S1T2_Fb - Sphagnum magellanicum MG | ecosystem: Host-associated > Plants > Peat moss > Unclassified...
AATTTATTTTAGGTTTTTTTTTTTTTTTTTTTTTTTTTTTTTTGTTTTTTATACACCGGGGTAGGGTATCAATTTTTTTATAAAAATTGAACCAGTTCTCACAATGCTGGTTCTCATAAATTTGAGAACAGCCAGTTATCCATTAAAGTTCTCACAAATTGGTTATTATTTTTTTCAAATTAAAAAATATATCAAAAATTTTAAATTATTGATTTTTTCTTTTTCTTGAAAGTTAAGAAATCATATGAAATTATACAAAAGTAATAATAATAAAATAACCAAAAATTTATTTATTAGATTTTCATACTTCAACAATTTGGAACTTTCGAAATTTGAAAGACCCAATACAAACTGTACTAAGCCTTTTGAATTTTAGAAGTTTTAATAATGATCATTGTTAGGTGGGAATCAAAAATGTTTTTGGATATCACTTGGTTATCATTATTTGAAACTTTCAAGATATCATTTCAATGATATCCTAATTTAAGCCCTGATCATCAGTTTTCACATGTATGAGACTTGGATGAATGAAAATCGGATCCAAAAAAAAAATATATTGAGACCCAGATGAGATAAAACTCATTATCGAGGTCACATTCTCAAGGTACGATGTACAAGGTTTAATGCACAGCCATTAAATAAGGTTCTGCATTTAATACACAAGGTTCGAAGATTAATGCATAAAGTTTGAACTAATTATAATATAGGAAACCCCTTTTATAATCACGCCTTTGATGACCACTTTTTTTTATAGTGACACTAACAAATTGTGATTTATATGTGTGTAGTCACATTTCATGTAAACCTTTACAAGATTGTGACTACAGGCAAAAAAAAACATTTATAAAACACTTTTATATTAGAATAAAGGTGCCAATTGATTAAATTTCTTATATAGGTTATTCTAAGTTTTACTGGACATTATTAAACTTGAAGAAGGTTATGATTTCTGTCTTTTTTAATATGATGTTTTACATTAAGTTTGAGCTATTTAATTATTAATTTGTGTATTTTGTCAAGTAAATTTTTTAAATTAAAATTTCCTGCTTTCTTGAAGAGTTCACATATCTTTTGCTTGTTTACATTTGAAAGTTGTTTTTTTTTCTTTTTCAACTAAATTCATTGTTGTTAATTTGCACAACTTGAACACAAAGCAACACTAACATTGTCAAACTACAATTTACAAAACCCTAATATTTATCCTAGATTTTTCTCATTATAGTCACATTTAAAAAAAAAGCTTTGCAAATATTTTGTGCTACTAACGAGTGTGATAATTATTCTGAAAACTAATGTTTCTTGCTAAAATGGATGGTTATCAAAAATTGTGTGACACAAAGTAGAATGTGACTAAAACAGGGTGATTATAAAAGAGGTTTACTGTAGTTGTAGTAATAGGATCAGTGAAAATACATGTAGCTGGAGTGGAGGTGCTCAGGGAAATGGAAAGATATAAACTCAGTTTTGTGTGAGTTCCAAATTTCAACCCCACCTTAATGCTAATGTAATTTTTTTGCAAGTCTTTTTTTAATCTCATCCCATATTTGACCAAGCTCAGGTTCAGGTGCTGTGTTTTCATTAATTCAATGGTACCATTGGAAAGCCCTTGATGGGTAGGTGTGCATTGAGTTTGTTTTACAATGTTTTTACCTACTATGGAGAAGTTTTGAATATTGAGTCATTTTTCACTGAAAATTCAATTAAATCAAAACTAAAAATTATAGGGGAATTTGGGCCCACTCTTGGTATTGTTCGAAAGCCCCTCAGTGATTAGGAATTTATGAAAGTGATTTGGAAATTTTTAGATCTAAGATGCAGGAGATTTTGAATTTTGAGTAATATTTGTGATTGAAAATTCAATCAAATTACAATAAAATGGTCTTGGACGGATTAAAAATAAGTTGGGTAACCAGTTCAAAAATTGAGCTAAAGGCACAGGCAACACTAGTATTACCTTAAAATGACAATTTGACATAAGGTAAGAACACATATTACACAAATCATTGAATAATTACTTGGCTAAAGTTAGGCACAAACAATTCCAAAAGCACACCATGAATTGATCGTCAGCTTCATCAGTACACATGCGTTTTATAATAAGTACGCACCAAGTTGCAAGTCATGAGCTCCAGGATAATTCCTCAAGATTAATTATCAGCTACGTCTTATACGTCGTCACACCATACATGACTTTGCATATGGTTGGGTGAGAGAAGTAATATAGGAGAGAATCCAATTAATTCCAGCTCTGTTGACCAGCTCAAGAATATACATACATACACGCATTTCTCTCAGGCAACCACATGTAACCAAAAGTATGGATTTTACACTCCAGATCTCACAAGGAGTTTTGGTACAACTCATTGTGTGCTTGAATGTGGGAAAGCGTTCAGTTATATCCCTGTTAGAAATCCCTCTTAGAACCAATGTCAAAGGGAAACCCAATAGATTACCAACTTCCCCTTTGACATTGGTTCACAGCAGTAGTGCCCTTCTAGATGGCTTAATTGAACTTTCCCTGTGAGGCTGGCTCCCTGGGAATGTTGCAAAACTCCCTGTGTTGCACAATTCCATGTAGTCTATTCTTGGAGATAAAATTAGACAAATTTCCCACAAGGGAATCGTCCAAGAACTCCTTGCGAGACATAAGCACGCGGGTGACCGAACTGTCATCAGTTTTGCAAAAACCGCAGCAAAAGGCTTGTTTCCCGCAATCACGGGAAGCGTCCTCGACTCATGCACGTGAAGATAGCTGCAAGGCTGCACCAGCTAGGCTGTAGCACCCAAATTATGACCATCATGAGCTGCATGTACCTCCGCCTCGACAGGTCGGCTAATTTAAGGCTAAGAAAGAGAATCAGGTGGAAGGAGCCCGGGAAATTATACCTTCTTCAGATCACAACAATTACGTCTCATATATACTTGTTATACGCGGCTAGCTTAAGCTTGAGAACAAGAAATGATTAGGAAATCTCACAACCGTCCAAGAGCTTGTGGGGACCTCGCGCTTGTAGGCGTTGTGGATAACTTCTAAATCAACTACGATATTCTATGACTAGTTCTATCGTCGGCGAAGGTATGTGTCAGAGCCTGGACCCAAAAAACAATTCATGTATCGATCATGATGAATTAATTAACTGGAACATCATCATTTATATTTCAAAACCGAACGTCGATTCCACCGGTACTTAGTTTACAATCAACTAGATTGGAGATGATTATTAGAGTCCTGCTGCAACTAACTCCGGTTTCTTGAAGACTCAAATTCGAAACGCTGATCGGGCTTTGTACTAATCCGCGATCCAAACAGTTCTCCGCGAATCTGCAGGAGAAGCCGAATCCACCGCAGCGTCAATTAAGCCTTTCGTTATATGCATCAGCGATCGAACGTTGACCTAAGCTCTAAAAAGATTCCTCGCGTGGGACAGTCCTGCTCTCCAACAAGGAAGCTCCGAGTCGCTGCTGCCTGGAAATTAAAGTTCTCTGTCGGGCCTACTGGGGTGTACCCAAAAGTGGTCAATTACCGGGGCGGCGGATGGGCGGTTGGGGCGGCTAAAATGGGTTCTTAGCTAGGTACGTAGAAGGTACCACCGAAATTGTCTCACTAGGTAGGTAGTTGCACGTAGATGATTAGTTCAAAGCTAACCAGCATGATTTTACCCATGAGACATGTCTGAATGCCAATGAAACAGTGTGGCATGTCTGCAAATCATCCATCCTGCTTCTGGCAGGCTGTGCTGGGTCCGGTCCGGTTTCGCTTTGACCCACTTTAGATGGTTCAGGCCTTAATCCTTGGTCCACACACTGTCCATCCCGCCTGGCCAGCACACTGGTGCCTGCTGGCTCACTAGGCTCATGCTTGGCCCACTTGGCCCACTTGTAGTGTTTTTCGACCGCCTTTTCAACCTTATCGCTTGAGTGAAACAACACTTCCTAGTGTAACTCCTGGATGGATGGCTGGCAGGATTAGATATGGATGATAATCATCTAGTAATCTGGATTTACCCTTGACTGGATTAGCCCCTGTCACCACTATTAGAAAATGTGGGTGCAGTTCACTAGTCCTGTTCACTAGACTAGTGAATTCGCTTGAAGTACAGCGACACTTTTTGTTGTAGTGTGCAGCACAACGAAAAGCTGATTTTGTTCCATGTTTCTAGCAGCTAGTCACAATGACTTCCCTGTTCAAGAACCCGCATGGGGAGCCAGCTAGGAACGCTGAGGTGAAATTTCCTCCATAACACATATCAGTCCATTAACGCCTCAGTGTCAAAAGAGATCTGTTGTCTCAAGAATCAACATCTAATTCCATCTTCTCAAAGAAAGCTAGTGTAACTTCAAGCTGATCTTCTGACAGTAGGCTCGATTGTTTGTTGAAGCGCACAACGAAGATCTGAGTTTTGCAGCTAGTCGATCATCAATTCGGGGTGCAGGTGCCCAGTACTGCGTCCGACTGATCTCGCCTTCGGTAAAAGCGATTCAGGTAACAACATGCGCATGCTTCTTCATTTGCAAATCAGGCTGATTGTTTCGAACTTCTCCGCCCTATAAGCATGTTATATATATCCGCCGTCGACCGCTCTCATGAGACTTCATCCTGTCACTTTTTCTTTTGTTTCACAGCTCTGATCTTCCGCTCTATAAGACAAGTAGGCGCGTCTTATAACATCAAAATTCAAGATAGGATAGCAGGCAAATATGAATCTGTTCCAGACTCTCTATGATTCAATATTCCTAAAAGATCCTGCAAAGTGTCGCTTCGGGTGACCGATATCTAACGGCATGCTTTTTGTTTGGTTTCTTGATCATGTTTAAATAGAAACCCAGCTGCAGCTTCTTTAATCATAGAGAGCTGAAACAGAGTTTTCAAAGTCTTGCAAAGTCCATGGGACGAGATAGCAATATGTCAATCTACAACCGTAGTGGTACTGATCTGATCGGCCATTACACCCATGGGGATGGTGGACCTTCGCCTGCTCCTCGGCCTCCAGCTACACGGGACATGACCATAATCATGCATTCTGCAGGAAGAGTTCCGAAGAAAGTGGGAGAAGGGGATGGCAAGGGGGATGGAGATGGAGGTGGCAGCAGCCCAGGATAATCATGAGATCCATTGAACACAAAAAAATATTATTTTTGGGATTCAGCCTAGCTTAATTAGCTTTAATATAAGCTAATTTAATTCAACCACTTGATTTTCTAGTCAAGTCTTCACCGCTGTTGTTACATAAAGTTATATACCTGTAAATATGCATTTTTTTCCAGGATATGAACATTGATATAATTGCTGGTTATGTAGAAAACCATATCCAAACTTGCGTGATTTTTCAAATTTGACATTGTACACAATTCATGGAGTTTATTTCAACCATTAATATGGCATGTATGCATATCCTTGTTAGAGGCAGGTGCATATTATTCAAATTCACTCATTAGAGTATGAAGCAGTGTTTTTTTATTTGGGCGAAAGTTCGCCGAATTTCAACCTGGAAAAAATGATTTCGACCTAGACAAGGTATCTTCCATGGAAAAATTGGCCGAAATTTGCCAGATTTCCAACAAAAGAATTCCAGACTGCCAGATTTTTATGCTAAGTTCCAGCAGGTAGCCAAGAATATCGAAGGATTCTGTGTTTTTTCTACTTTCATATCTAGAATGTAATCAAATCTGGCTAATGGATGATTGCCACTTCAGCTACATCACAAAACGTTTTTAGAAAAAAACCTAGTTGAAAGGATCCTGGATATGTATCTCCCATATTGCCTTCTGAGAGAGGAGAGAGAAGTCATGGTGGTACTGGAAACTGCAATTAGGAATAACATGATAAATCCATGTTCCACCATGACTTTCATGATTCACCGAACTGCATGTTCGGATCCTGGATGTGCAATATCTCCCCTGGCACTGGAATTGGTATTATATGTTATTGTCAATAACATATACTACCAATTGGGACATATGAGAAGCAAGCAGAATTTGGTGAAGGGAATGTGAAATTTGGACTCAAAGACCATGCCTTAATCGTCAGACAGAAATCTTTATATGATTTTCAGAAGCAACCAATTATATCCTTTGTGGGTTTTACAATGCATACAGCACAAAACTTTTGTACTGTGTTCTTTGCGGGTCTGCCCTTGGCCCGATCCACCATCTTTTGGAGAAAAAGATGGATGATGCATAGGCACAAATTTTGGGTCCTGTTATGCATGCTTTGAGGATGTAATAAAGACTAAGAGGCATAATATGCTCCTAGTAGTGTCCATTAAACCAAAGTGTGTATAATAAAACAGGACCCACTGCTGATTTAACGTCCTCCCCCTGCGTCACCTCCATCCCTTCAGGTTTACACTTCCTTCAACTACTGTAGTTACCACCCAATTTCTTGATATTGAAAATTTGTCGAATTTCTTCAAAAACTAGCAAATTAGTCGAATTTATTCAGAGAAAAAACAGAAATTTCCTAAAATATCCTGATTTTTCTGTTGAAATGAAAAAACTATTCCCCAAAAAAATCACAGTGATCCATAGAACATTATTTTGGTTTTTTGGAATATAATGCTAAATGCTGTTCAAGATACCAATATTTGCATCCCAGTTCCAAATTTCTACCTTGATATGAGGCTACCCAGTTCACATGAGGGTTCATCTTTGCTTCTCTGTGGGCTTTATATTGGAAAGCCTAGCAACAGAATGTCTCAGGCTTGTCATGTGCTTAAATTTTCAGAGTGTGAAAGTTTCTCTTGACAATGAGGTTTCATTAAAGGTGCTAAATTTGTTGAACTATTATATTATTGAGTATACTTCAGTTTGAAATTGTAATCTGCAATTGAGGACTCAGGACTGTCTAAACTAAAAGAAACTGTAAAGCTCTCTGTAAAGCATCCAGAGCTGGGGGAGTGAGAAGGAAAATCCCAAAAGTCAAATTTGAACCATGTGTTTTTATTTTTCTTGCTTCTTCCATTCTGTGATGTAGCCATAATTTGCATTTGATTATGTGATGATAATGGCAATCATCTATAAGAAGATTTAGCCAGATTTGGCTATTGACAAGATATGAAAGCTTAAAAGTTCATTCTTTCTTCCGTAATATGGGTATCTTGTGTACAACAGCCATTTTTTGTGCAAAACATTGCACAAATGGGAGAGAATTTTTTTTGTCGCAATACTAGTAAAATTAGATGGCTTTTCTACACATTGAACATTTTGATGCCAATGATTGTGAAGTCAATCATACTTGTACATAATGATTCATTATGTTTATTTTTTATACATAGGAAAGTAAAAGTGTTTAATTTGACTAATTTCAAATGATATTATAACCAAATTGAACATGCCAAAATATATGTGGAATATGCAATGCATATGTGAACTATGTAAGCGACTAAAACTAGTCATAGACAATTTGACATGGAATATGACATGTCATTTATGTGACTAAAGATAGTCATAGTCATTTTGACATGAAATATGACATGAAAGTAAATAACAAATTTCATATTCACATTTGTTGTTTGTAATGTTTCATATAAAACTTAAAAAAGGGGACAACATTGTTCAAATATAACAAAATGACATCTTAAAAAATGGAAGATCAAATCCAATTTTTATATATGTAAATTTTTTTTTAAAAATAAAACATAACCAATGTACATGTGAAACTTGAACTAATGTATTTTTTTTAATGCAAATTTAAAATAATAAAAATTTAAATAAACTTATGAATTAAAGACATGTCAACTGAATTATATAATTTCAAAAGCGAATTTCACTTCATTATGAGATATTTTTAAGTAAATTTTAATAAAATTATTATTTTTGGTTTTTTTCCTAAGCCAAGATATAAAGATTCATGTAATTATTTTTGGAATTTTAAATATTAAAAAATATAGTCAAGTTATCTTTTGAATAAATTAGTTTTATTTAATATTTGAGATTCATGTAATAATTTGTTTTACCTTTTGGAATTAAAAGGCATTATAAGTTTCATTATTCTCAAGATATTAAATTTTCGAAATTCTATGGTTTCAAGCAATCCCATATTATGTATGTATGGATGCAAGCAATTCAAAAAATAACATGAAAATTCATAATAACGTGTGATTTTTTATGTCCATGTAAATGGTTATTAGAGGAAAAGAATGAATTAGTTTTTAGATATGCTTCATTTAGTGTAATGCAATTATTGTTTCAATTTCAAATATAACAGTGTTGGTCAATTCCATAACAATTTAATAATTTGATGCATCATTGTAAATGAAAATTGGAGCAACATTAATAAAAATGCAACTTGGAAAATGCATACAAGTTTTTTTTTTTTTCTCTTTATATTATAATTGCAATTTATCACAAATGATATGGATTTAATTGCTAGCACAAGTCTTCCAAAATGATTTCAAGATCAAATTTGACACATTACTAGGATAGCTTAATTGAAATGCAAATGGAATTTACTTCTCAAACTTTTCATTAACAACACCTAGATATGTTATAACTTATAAATCACCCAATGCCTAGAAGGTTATAATTCAATTTTGGAACACAATGTAAGAATTAATTTTTTTAAATTTAAAACTGTTTCATTTAATTTATTTAGTTGTTGTGACAATTTCAAAATTTATCAAAGCTTAGGTTTTAGAATTTGAGCAATATAGATTAGAAATAATTTATCAATAATATAATTTTAAAAATTTAACACATATTATAAATTTTGCTACATCATAAATGAAATTTGGAGAGTAACATCAATCACTTATAATATAAACAATGCAACTTGAAAAATGCATACAAGTTTTATTTTTACCTTATATCAAAAATTAGAATTGAAATATATAAGCATTGTATGGATTTAGTATTTACAAAAGTCTTTCATTTCTTGAGGGTAAAAATGAAACATGAAATTTTGGTAAAACATTTGAAAAATATCATTAAAGAATCTATATTACATTAGGATAGGTGTTTGTTTTATTTTGTGTTGACCACATCTTAACCCTCCCAAACCATGGGGCCCTTCATTACTCTTTTGGTACCATTGGAAAGCCTTAACAAGGTAATGTGCATTTTGCAAATTTCTAACCATGGAGCAGAAGTTATTGAATTTAGAATTTTTTTTCATTGAAAATTAATTTCAAATTACAAAGTTGGCTTTTCCAACAATCAATGGCTCTTCACATATTGATATTTGAATTCACGTTAATCATTTCATATCACATGGGATCAAAATCTTTTAAGGTGTACCAACTAGGATGAAAGAAAAGCAATCCTTATTGGAGTTTGATATTTTGATCTCCATCATTATCAAAACATGTCAAATATTTTTCAAGTTAATATCTTAGATCACCATATATCTAGAACCATTAGTATCATCCACTTTATGTCTGTGTGTATAGAGAACAAAAGTAGTAAAGGAGCTTTTAAAAAATGTGACATTAGAGTTATTTGTAAAGTGAGTGTCTGTTTTACCCCCTATCCATAGTTTTAGTGATATCTGCAAAATAAGGAAATTTTATGAAATCTCAGTATGAATGCTGAATTTCAGCATTTAATGCACAAGGTTCGAGAGTAATTATAATAGTTGTATAGGTAGGAGCAGTGAAAATACATGGAGCAATAGTGAAGACGCTCAAGAAAAAGGGAAGAGGGGATGAAACTCAGTTCACCACCAAAATGGGTGGAAAAACTAGTTTGAGTCCCAGCTATTTCATTTTGTAAACTCTGATTCCCAATTACATGTTCGATGCCCTATAGTGCCGAAACTGGCTGTTCTCACCCCCTAGTTGCCTAACTTTACAGATAACATTATCCCCATGAGTGAATGTATTTGCTTCTACATGTCATGGGGAATCTCTCATTGGTCATCCTCCTATTTATCCATCTCAATCAATCAATGTCTCTTCATGTTGCATGAAGAAATATATTTGTCTCTTCATCTCATAAGGAAATGCATGAGAAATCTCTCATTGGTTATCATCATCTTGCCATTTAACTATCTCAAGGAAACAGTGTTTTTTTATTTCAAAATGACAAAATCTTTTTGCCTTTTCATCTCATGTGGAAATGATGGAGAATCTCCCATTGGCCATCCTATCCACCCTTTCATTATTAACCCTTTTATTTACTTTATCAGATCCCAAACCTTCAAATTTTAAACCTTAACTCAATCACATTTCAGTTCATAATTGAACCTTGAATATATTCACATTTGGGCCAATGACACAAGATTTCAATAATGAGCATTAAATTTTTTAAAAAGGAAACAAAAATGATGATGATGATATATATATATTTATATATTAATACCATAAATTCAACAAGGTAATTGAACGTGTTGTAATCACATGATACAAATAGGGTATAAAATTTATTCTAACCTATGTTTTAAAAAATAATATATTTGCATGGTGCACATAATGTAATGATCCTTTGGGAAATGATAGGGAACATGCCAAAGAACATGATGGGAGCACAAGTGAACACGTGATGACGAGAGCTAAGACGTGTTAGATATAAATCTTGTATAAAAATAGAGACACAAGGGGAGAGAACATGAGGAGGGTTAAGAACCAAAAGTGAGAGGAAAGGGGATCACATTTTGGATTTTTTGGAAGAACAAAAAAAACTTGTGAAAGTTTTAACAAAATAGATAACAAGAGGATAAAACCTCCCATGTTTGTGGTTGGCCGCTCTTGAATGTACTCATTTTTTGTTTTGTAAGTAAAAGAGAGAGAAGGTTGGGAAGCTTTGGTGTGTGTTTGCCGGATTTGTTTGTGTGTGATATCCCTTCTAGTTAGGTTGAACAATGTGAAGTTCGGCTTGAAGAAGGGGCATCCGAGGTCCTAATACCAAGAAAGAAACCTTTTGAAAATAGGGACAAGTTTTACAAAGGGGGAGGACAGCTCACTAAAGTGGATTGCATGGCAACGAGCCACTAAATTGACATTTCTATCAAAAGAGACTAGAAGCTCAAGTAAGGTGTAGCAAGGTAAGATCTAGTTGTCTTCCTTTCACTTTTGGGAGACAAAAAATGTGGTTTCTTTTTTTTAAATTTTAAGCAGATTGTGAGACATACCCATGGATATTTGTAATTTAAGAAAACTATGCAAGTGGTATCATAATATTGAATATTTTCAAAAAATAAATTGATTAATGATATTTAATTATAAAATCTTTAAATTGACATAGTATATACCTTAGATTAATCTAAATTTTTTTCCCCAACCATGGGGTTTTATCTAGATGTAATTATGAAACTAAATTATGAATAAAATAAAATAAAAATATTAATGATTTACATATGTAATTAATTTTATTATGAAATTAAGTAATTATGTAATAAAATTGTAATGTGAAATTATTTTTTAAATGCATGTTTACATATTTTATAATAACAATTTTTGTCATCACATGAAATAGTGGTCAAATGGCAAGGGCCTTAATAAATTGTGGCCAAGAAAGTAAGGGTTCAAAATTTACTTTGGACATGTCATGAACATGACAATTTGTTGCAATTTTGGTGAACTTTTGTCAATTAGTTCAAAATCAAAAATTAAATAAACACATAAATTTTTTTTAACTCATTAGAATCATGAGTTGAACATAATTGCATTTTGGACTTGTCGATAGTTCAATAAAAATGAATAATTTTTTTAATATTTTTTTTAATTTTTATTAAAATTATTATTAAATAATTTTTATTTAATTTTTAAAAAGAAAATTAATACTACCATGTTCACTAATTTTAGTCTCCTTTGTTAAAAAGGACACCTACATGTCATTAATTTTTTTATTCAAGAACACCATTGATAAATGTTTAATCAAAAACTCAATTGAATTTTCGTTTAATTATTGACATGTTTTCATTGAAACCATTTTTGTCCAATGTTTGATACATCTAGAAAATATGACTATATTTTATCAAAAAAATTAAAAAAATCTCTTGATTTGTAATATTGCAATATAATATTTTGAATAGAAAATTTTGTTATATTTTTTTAAATTTTGAAATTTGTTTTATCAATTTTTGATGGTTAATTCAAGATCTTTTTTGGGATTTGTGTGCGTATGTGTTTTTTTTCAATTTTGTGAATTTTGTGATGTTGTTCAAATGATAATCACCCATAAGAATATTTAGCCGAATTTGGTGATATTCTAAACATGAAAATAGAAAAATGTTAATCGCCTTTTCATGTTGTATGCAATTGTGGTGTTTTTTGGCAATTTTTTAGATTTAAGAATCATTTTAGGTGAAAAAAATTTTAAACATGGAATTTATGACCCAAAAAAAAAATTCAAATTGTTTTTTGCAAAATAACAAAAAATTGCCACAACAAAATCATTACTTGGGATCCTTGCAATTAATTCTAAACCATAAAATTGAAAAAGAAAACAACAATGTACAAGTTGAAATCAAATTTTCATCTCAAAACATGATAATACTTTGCCCAAAAAACCCTACCCCCCACATCATCTAAGTTATAAAAAGTTATGACACATATCATAGTACTAGAAGAGATACATTGATTACTAGAGTACTAGAAGGAGAATTCCAATAAGGATGTGTATGAAAAGAACAAGGAAAAAATATCTTTACACTCCCATCAATTCAGTAAACAACACAAGAATAAAATTGCATGGTTTTCCACAAAAAAATAATGGTAAATTTTATTTGCACAACAATCCAATTTTTGTTTTTTAAGGCACAATTGGATCAAAACATTTTGAGTTCACTTTCATGGCTATTATAGTCCTTGTTTGTGATTCCAAAAAACATACATATGACTCAACCTTTCAACTTTTATTATGACCACAAAACCGCCAACATAATTATGTAACAATGCACCACATAAAACCTTGACAAATAGAGATGAATGACCGACCCTTTCGAAGCCCAAGTTTTGAAATGTTTCACTAATACCATGAAACTTGAATAAGAGACAGATAAACCCCACAACCAAATATACAACAAAAAGAATCGCCAATGTATGCATATGCAAATATTCAAAAACCCATCTTTTCTTGGAGTTCCCATTTTCATGGGTTTCACTCCCTTTCAACACTCAGAATTCGCACACCCAAAACTTTGGCTCAAGTATACCAAACTTGAGCCTCCAAAATCACACCAACAAGCTCCCAAACCCCCTAAAGCCTTTCATCATCTCTAATGCCTCTAAACTTGGACATTTTAACTTCAAACCCAACAACTATCCTAATTTTGTCTATCCAATGGAGATTTAAGAGAGAAACAATAGACTTAATGTTGTTGAGAACATTTTTCGCTTCAACAATCACAATAACAAAGATGTTTTTTTCAAATTCACAAACTACCAATTACTAAGGTTTTGCAAATTAAGTTTAGCTTGTATCAAATCCACCTTAAGAAGTTGTCTACTTCACCAATAGCCTTCAAACGTATCAATGACAAACAACACATCACACCTCCAAAACCAAAAGAACCACACAAAGTTCATCAACAAAACTCACAAACTTAGCAAATTCAAAAGGAAAAAATGGACAACCCAACATATTCCACACATCGTGCATCATCATAATTGTGCACCACTGCAAGTAACAACCCACAACCCCTTCATTGAATGATGAAAAAAACTAAATGGCAAACTCCTTTGGCATTGCTAAAAGAAACAACCCATTCATAAAACAAATGGCCAACAATCTCAACCTTAAATTCATGTCATAAATGTTTAAATAGCTTCATGCCTTGGAACTTCATGCCTTCTAAGGCATGAAACATTTAAGACAATAGGACTTTATACCCTAATAATGAGTCCCATAATTTGTCTACTATGAGCAAAGAACCCCAATGTTGACATTTGGGTGAGAAGAAATTCTTTTTATTCTAAAAGGAGAAAAATGACATATATATATCTTTGGCATGATTTATGTTATGTAAAAGCTTGTTGGTTCCAACATAAGTTAGATGGCAAGTTACCCTGGATCTTGTCTAATTGATAAAGTAAATCACACATATTTGCTATATATATCTGTAAAGTGAAGGAAACACAATATCAATATTGAAATTTTTAATTTGGTCATTAATAAAGGGGGTGAAATTAGAAAAAAAAAATTAAAAAACACATTGCAGTTAAATGAAAGTTGAAATAAGATGAAATATAGATTACATTGAATTTTGTGAAAATTTGAGTTTTTTTTTGGGAGCATCTTCATTATTGTTGTGTTTATCGTTGTCATAATTAATTCAAATCTCATGCATTAAATATTATAATATTGAGTTTCATCTTTGATTTTTTTTTTTTTTAATTCACTTTGGGCATAAGCACACTAAGCCACCCAAAAATTATAGCCACAAGTATAATCTTCGTACAATTACTTTTTTTTGACATCATATCTTGGATTATTTTTGTTTGTTTTAAGTATATTGATTAACTTGAAACTTAATCTAATCAATATTTTTTAAAATCCAACAAACAATGAAAAACTTCAATGTATGGAGTATATTTGTGACAAAGTAATATTTGTCATAGAGTTTGAAACAATTGCATATATACTTCAAAGCTAAGGTTGTGAGTGGAATTCTTGGGTGAATTTCTTTATGGTGCATGATATTAATATACATGAATTAAATCTAGGACTATTTAAATATTTAAATTTTTTGAATGAAATTTCATTTTAAAAATGTGTGGTTTTTTCATTTTTGAACAATAAATGCATAATAATATTATTTTTTAAGAGAAAAACCACTATCATATCAAAAAGGAGATTTTACAGATGGGCATTACATTATTATTTTTAATTTCTTTTGTTTGGTAATGTTTCATGAACCACAAACATGAAGCCCTATGGCCATTGAAAAATTATAAGTTATATACTATATGTACATTAATTTTATCCAATTCTCTTCATCTAACCGTTGGATCAAGATTAATTTTGACTCAAAATGAACTTTGAATTCTAAAATATTGTCATCCAAATTTTAAATTTTTTTGCTTGTGTTTATGATAACCAAAGAATACCACCAAGATTTGAACTTACTGTGTACTATAATACTTGTTATACATCACCTTTTTTGGTGAAAAGTGGTTCACCCTCAATGTGCTTTCACCCCTTTACAAATAACAAGGTTTGAGATTGAAAATAAAAGACAAAGGATGAAAAGAAGGCCCAAAGATAAACTCATTTTACAATTTTTTCTATTATGTTAAACAATTCAAAGATAAAATAAAAAATAAACAAAAACAATGGACCTAATTGCAAAAACAATTACAAGTTCACTTGCCAACAAGTAGCAAAGTAAATTATGTGCAAATGGAAGGTGAGTTAAACCAACCAAGGTGAACCAACACCTATGTTAGGGTAAGGAAGCTAATGTATGAACATTTAGTGACTCAAAGGAGGCCGAATCCTAGGGGAGGGTTTTATTATTGATGATGTCCAAAGAGAAGTGGTAGCCCTTCTATTGGCACATTTGACACACCAAAGATCGCTAAAAACAAAAAAAGTATGAGAAAGTTGTGGGCCCCCAAAAAAGGAAAAATCTAAAATCTAAAAACACATGGACATTGGTAACCAATTAGCCAAGCATTAACAAATGGACACCATTTACCCCCATCAAAGAGATATAACTCTTTTATTAATCAAGAAATTGTAACCAAAATCAATGGGAAGTTGGATGAAGCCATGTCAATAAATAATAGATCGAACTTAAGTATTTGAGGATGGTTTGATAGTCAAAAGGGAAGTTGGGGGAAAAACATGTCAATAAATACCAAATTGGACATGAGTTTGGGTGGTCAATTGGGCAGGAGGGGAGAAATTGATGAGAAGCCCCTCAACTCCCATTGATGAACTTAGATATATGGGAAAGGTTGTGCATTTTCTCCTAATTCAAACAAGGCATATTCTAATTTTGTTTGTTTCTTTGTTCTAAAAAGAACCTTTAGTTATGGTTCTCTTTCATTGTTAATTTTGAAATCAACTTGTGGTTCTTAGTTTAGTTAATTTTTCAAAATTGGTCGAACCTATGAAGGCATATAAGTGGGTTCTTTAGATACATTCATTATTTTAAGAAAAAAATGAAAGCCAATCTCAGTTGGAATTGGATTTAGTTTCACCTGCATGCATTGTAATCTGCACTATGATTTTTTAATTTTTAATAAAAAGAATAAAATCAATAATTTGTTTGTACCTTTGATTTTTAAAATTAAAATAATAATAATCAGTTGAGGTGAACTGGAATCAATGAAAATTGGTTAAATTTCTTTTATAAAAATATTAATACCCAAACCCAATGTATAATGTTTTTAAAAAATAATTAAAAAATGAAAATCAAAACCTTTTGTAATCTATTTTGTGAAAACCAAATTTGACGGGTTTCAAAAATATAATTCCCACACAACATTGGTCAAAATAAGGTAAAGCAAAGATAAATAAGGGAAAACCAAACCTGAAATATTTAAGTTGTATTTCAAACTAATTTTTTTTTTAAATGCCAGTTTTTTTTGAATGATTTAATCCTCACCATCCAATTTTCACTTGTGTGAAAACCGACGATCAGGTTTTAGTTCAGCGTATCATTCAAAGTGATACTCTGTGAGGTTCAGACAAGAAAACCCAAGTGATGATGCCTGAATGATACTCAAAAATATTTTTGACACCCACCCAACATTGGTATAAAACTGGGTTTTTGATTCATTTTCATTCTGGTGTTTACAATTTCACACTTCTTAAACCCTTTTGAGTGGATGTTAAAATGTTCCATCTAGTCATCCAATGTGCTTTTTGGTGGAAAAATTGTGGGATTAAAAATTATAGTTGATTTTACCACAACGTCCCAAATGGTTTGTGGTTCATTAAATGTTTCCAGAAACATCTGGGGAGAACAATATTGTTCTTGTTGATATTGATTTTGAAAACTCCTAATGACTTTATCCCAAAAGACTTGTTCCCATAGTCATAGTTGATATCCCAAAGGTTTTTCAAAAGTAATATGAAAGGAATTTCCAATTGCCACTTAATGGAGAGATTTGTCAATTGCATAATGTTGTTACATGTTGCACATATTAGCCTAGTGGGTGGGACTAATGAGCACTTTGTAATCAGTTACAGGTTTATTTCAACATTACATCATATTAGGTAGATGTTTTTCCCATGATCGCCTATCTAGTTATGAAATGGTCATTGGGTAAATTACTCATCCAACTTTGTCTAAAAATGGCCATGTGGGCCCATTTTTTCCCCCAACAAACCTTTTATATGATTTGCAGCACCTTTTTTTTACTCCAAAATGCTGAATTTTGCTAGAAAAAAAATTCACTCATTACCAAAAATAATTGGGAAATGAGTTGAAGGAAGGTGAGAAAATGTAAGAAGAAAGAACAATTGTTAGAAAAAAAAAAAGTTGACAATGGATGAAACAAGATTTCAATAGTTGTCAATAAGCATGAAATAATGGATGAATGAAAAAATATGTAATCACGCATAATTACATCAAATATTTATAATAAGATGTGTAGATGTTATGCTTTATGAAATGAAAGGGATTGGAGATGTTCGGCAAAATATTCGACTTGTGATTACAACGACATGGAAAATGTTCATGAGCGAAATGATAAGTGTGAAGAATTTTTGCACACCTTCACCATTAAGATATGCACTCACAAAAAAACCGGTTGGAAGTGGAACTACTATGTAGTTGTAGTCTAACAAGTAAGGTGGTTCAAGGTAAGTAATGAAATTCATTAAGGATCTAATGCGTTGTGTCCAATATCTACACATAACATCCTAATTTAACATGCATTGGATTTTTGAAAAGCTAATTTAAAAGGAGCCATGGTACAAAGTCTTATAAGTTTTTATTTTTATTTTTATTTTTTGATCAAGAGTTAAGCTTTGACCTAGAAACCACTTTGCTTAAATTGAAGGAAAAAACAAACAATTCAACCCCGTCTACTTCCAACCAGTTTAGCTCCCTTACAACAACTCCGATGATGCTGAAATTTGAGGAGAACTTTCTACACCTTTCAAACTAAGATTGATTTAAATTTGACACAAATCCAACAGTGGATTTGAGAGGAACAATTAATTGAAATAAAAATCCAAAGGTTTTGTCATGGAAATCCTTCCATGAACTCCACTATAACACCCTCTACTTCCAAGCAATGTAGCTCCCTGACAACAAACCCGATGATGCTAAAATTTGGGGAGAACCTTCTACACTTTCCAAACTAAAACTGACTTCATTTTGACACAAATCCAACGGTGGATTTGGGAGGAACAACTAATTGAACCAAAAATCCAAAGGCTTTGCTACAAGTACTTGTTACACATAACTTCCTTCCATGTTTGATTTTTGCACACACCTTTTCCATGAACACCTCTCCACACATAAGAATAAAAAATTCTTCCTCACACTTCCTCTTCCTCTTTCTTTTTTCCCCACATACACACAGTACCCTTTCCCTTGGTAAACCTCCATGACCTACCTTAAGCTTGTTCCCCTTGTCTAATGAAAGCTTTGAAATGCTTTGTTCCAATCAATGGCCTCTTCATCCTTTTAGAACTAATGAGAATTGAAAATAAATTGCCATCCAATTGAGTCTAGGATGAGAATTCTTGGGCCCAATGAGACACAAGAAATATTCCATCCTCCAATCAAATAGGATGACAATCCTCACGACTAATGGGATTAGAGGATTCATCCCTTCCCTTATCTTCGATATCTTGATGAGGTTTCTTGAGCTTAATCCTTATCCTTTCTGTCCATTGACCTTCACATCCTACTTCTTCATCCTAATTACTTCAAGTAACTAACTACTAGGATAGTTTATCGGTAGTAACAATAACGTCCTTGAATTCTTACTTGATTAATTCAAGGATGTTATTGTTACTACCGATAAACTACCTATTTATTTTACCATGCACTAGTTAACTATGTAGTACATAATAAATTGGAGGTAAAATTTGCATCACAAAAAACCCCCACATACTTCTAGATTCGCCGTCGAAATTAAGGTTTGATGAATCCATTAGATCTAGGATGTTCGAGTTTTCATGAGGTTTTACCGTCACTCCCACACCTTACGCCTACCCTAATTTGTTAATTAAAAAGGCCTTGACCCCTTCTGAACACAAGTACCACATTATTTGTATTACCTTCTTGGTTTTTGTTGATGCAGGTGAGAATTAATCATGGTGGATGATGTCGTTACGCCTTCGAATCTTCTAGTTGCACCAGTAGAACAAGAAGAGCCTGAAAAAGCACCATTCGACGTGATTGTTTCTCAACGGCTGCGCGAAGAAAAACCGCCCAGGCGGGTGATGCGCACTCGAGTTGATCGTTTGGCATGGGATCGTCGATTGTCTCCTAACCCACATGCTTTAGCAATTTATTTAGAATTCGTTCCTGCTCGTGGAGTTGCGCCAGAAAGGTTTGAAGAGTGTTAATGTGAAGATGATGATGTCCGTCTCCATTGTCGAACGTGGGTTCCTGGTGATGGCCATTATCGTTGCTTACGAGGGCCAATCAACCCCCTTCCCATGGAGCACCGAACCAAGTACCTCCCTCGCACCATTCGTCGCATTCTAGATTTTTTGGAATTGTGATCTATCCTTTAAGTCGGTTATAAAGTTGTAATTCACTTGAAACTATTCAGGCGGAAATGTTAATATTTAAGTTTGATTTGATTATATTTAAAAGTCTAATAGAAGTGAAACTAAATAAAAATGTATTAGGACTACATCCTAAAAATCTTACAAGTACATCATTAGTGTTTGACGAATCTTCTACAGACTAACTTAACCTTGTCATGGCAAAATGCTATTGTTAATTATGGGCTTGTATTCCTTATATATCAATAAATCACATCTAATTTTACATCCCCTTTCCTTTCTCTACAACATAAAAGGGATAATGTATTTTAAAAGGTTTACTAGGTGCTTAACTGATTAAACGCTACATCGACTAAAATAAAGAAGTGCTATATGCTTAGAAATATCACAAAGGCTGATTCAACTATTAATAATCACTACTTGGAGGCTTATAAGCATTCAAATCATTAGTACTAAGGAAAATTACGGAACTAAAGTTTAACTAATTGTTGAGCTATAATCCATGGCTCACAATAAGACGTAATTTCAATCCTTACTTGTGGTAAAACCTCATCTATATCCCCAAATTTAATCAGGTTGAAATCTATGCTAAAAGTGTGGGGAAACGGATCTTGGATTTGCATATATAATTGTGAACATGAAAGATAAATTGTTTATAATGTTAAATTGGTTAGGCAATTGTCTTGTGGATTGTAAATCGAAGCATTAGAAAAATCTTTCAATCTATGATGAATTGTTTGAAGAAGAATGATCACTTGAATGTTGATGTGAAGAAACACAGCTCCAACTTTGCCAAGTGTATTATTTGTAAATCATTGAAGGACTCGATATCCAAAGATGCCAAGAATAGAGCAAGTGCAAAGGAACATGAAATGAAATTACAAAAGCACAACATTCATCAAGAATCATGTAGATGTTTTCATCACACTTGGAGAGTTGAATTAATCTAATCCAAAGAAAAAAAACTTTGTATCATCCATGGCAAGATGGACCGCTCCAAAACTGTTCTTTCAAGATTTGCTATGGAAAAAAAATAGTTTCAAGTTTGGGGCAGCTTCTAATTATCATTTTGATTAATATGCTTGTTCATGGTCATGGAGATTAGGCATTTACTTGGTACTCCAACGAATTTTGGCAAAATGATTTGAATTTTACAATTGGATCATTATTGCAATTGCTTTAAGCCTTGGAAAAGAACATGTTAATGAATCTAGGATTATATTTAAACACAAACCACAAAATGCAATCTTTCAAACATTGGTGCATGGAAGTTTTCATTATTTGGTTACATTGAAGGCACCAAAGAAATTCATTGGTGTTAAACCACTACATAAAAATTTGATTTTTCAAATGGAAAATTGTGTGAAAGATAACAAGAATCATCATTTGCTTGCATTCTTATCTTTTGTAACTGTAAGATAAGTGTTTGAAAAGTACAACTAGGGTTTCTAATTGTGGGCCACACTCATGAGGACATACATGGTAATTTTGGATACATTTCCAAAAAATTGAAGGAGCAAGATAATTATGTCTTGGCTAACTTAATGAAAGCATTCATGGTTTCACAAGATCATCCCTTCATTCCTTAACTTATCCAAGAAATCTTCAATGTCAAAAGTTGGGTCAAAGGATGTTTGAAAAATGGGCCAAAAATCTTGGTTGGCCATAAAAACATGCATTTGTTTTGTTTTTTTGTTGATTCAGTTGACTGGCTTGTTATCCAATATAAAGTGTCTCCTATCAATGCCCTATGGAATTCCAAGGATGGACCTCCCATTCAATTGTGGGGCAAAAAAAAATAGGATTTGTGGGGTTTTGAAGCTACCACAAGGACTTCCAAATCCTATTCCTTTTCGCCCTATATGGGGGAATGATGCCATTAAGTCCATTGAGAAACAAAAGTTTATCAATGATGGGCTTTCTAAATATGTGGAGTTTTGGAGGATGGGGATGTGCAAGGATGAAACCTATGCAAGAAAACCATACATGGATTATCAAAAAAATATCCTTGAATATATTATTGCCAAAACCTTTGCCAACTCAAAATGCAACCTTCTTGGAAGGTTTTTGGCCTTCAAACAATTGAAAATCTAATCATGTGCAATGTGCCACCCCCCCCCCATTGTTGACGTTGATCCCAAAAACCTAGTTGTCCCTTCGTATTGTGGTCTTAAAAACATGCGACCATCACTAACAACAACTTGTTTACACTTCGTTTCAAGACTTAGGCCTTGGAGATTTCGTTTTGTGAAGCATGCATATCCAAAATTATATTATGTGTGGATGGGAAGGCTGGAAAACGAGGTTGTGAAGGATGAACAATCTAATGATTTTAGACATGTTCATATTCAATGGTGGGTGCCAATGAAAAAAGGAGCAAGGAATGATAGAGAATTGTATTAGGATTGTTGGGTGAACAAATGGAAAATCAATTTGACATATAGAAAACAATGGGTTGATGTTTCACCTGTTTTATTTTCATTTCCTACCAAAATTAACGTCACAATCAATAGCATTATAATGATTAGTGTTAATCATGCAACCAAGGCCAAATAAAACCTTGATGTAGGTAACGAGACTATTGGAATGTAATTATTATTGTGATTTGTATTCATTCATTTTTTTAATGCAATTTGGTTATTTAGTTGAAAAAAAATTTGTTGGTATTGGTATTTTTTTGTGTTTCTTTTTAGTATGTTGACTATGTCATCTCATTATATATTGACCTATGCATGCCATGTGATAGTAATCCAACTTATAATCTTTCATATTTTTATTTTATTTGGTATATCATGATGACTTGGTGCCCACCAACCCTTTTAGTCCTCTTATTTTACTAAGTCCAAATAATAATATGTTAATGTTTTGACATATTGAAGTTTTCTCAAGTTGTACCAAGTGGCCACTAGGTGCTTGCACAACATGTTTGAAAATTGTTTTTGAATGTCAAGATTTAATCCTATTATTTTACTAACTCCCAATTGTGTTATCCATAAAAAAAAATTCAAATTGAAGCTTTCACAAGTTGTACCAAGTGGTCACCAAATGCTTGCACGAGATGTTTAAAAACTGCTTTTAAATGTCAAGGTTTAAAGGTACCAAGTTTTTGGTCATTAATTTTGTATTTGGTTTCTCCCTACAAATGAATATTTATGTCAGACCATGATTGGATATTGATGATTTTTTTGTTATATTTGTGATTATATTATTGGTATAAACATATACACATCAAGTCCTTAAACTTACCCAAATGTAGCACATAAGATTATAAGGAATAAAATAATTGGCAATAATTTTGCAAGTTTTATTCAAAATTGTTTGAATCTGGCCTTCCTTGCATTCACCATGTTGCATTAGGTCTAAAATTAACATTTTAGTGCAACATTAATTAAATACATGTGTTCTAGGTTACTAGGCTAGCTTACTTAGCTTAAGTTAAATAGCCATGGTAGGCTACTTACAGGGTTAATTTTTTAACCTAGGTGCTTAGGTTGCCAAACCTAGTTGTTGAGGTGCCCAGGTTCCTAGCCTATGGTGTCATGCTTAAGTATTAGCTAGGTCCATAGGTGTTTAGGTTTAGGCTTGCCATGTGGCAACACCTCAAATGGATGCTTATGTGTGCCATGTGGCATCATCTCAATGGATACCTAGGCTTGCCATTTTTTAATGTAATCCAGTGACATAGAAAGGTCAATCTAGACCAATGGATGGGTTTCATGATTGTGCCAAATAGGACTATAGTCATGAAAACATTAATTACAAATGTCACTTATGATTAAAATCATCGAAAGGACTAATGGCAAAAACAATGTGGCTTTATGGACTACATAATCATATAGTCGCCAATAGTATACATGACTCAAAATGCAGTTATATATATAGTCATAAAACCCATTTTTCTAGTAGTGAAATGAAGAAAAAAATGTTATCAATATTTTAAAATCAGTATCTTCACATTCACAAAACAAATGGAATGATGACATTGGTGACATGCATCCTTTAATCTTCATACAAGCACATTAAACACTGAAAAATATGATTTGAAAAATGATTTCATCATTCAATCATGTAATACATTCAATAAAAAAACAAAAAAAAATTGAAGGTGATGGTTTCACAAAATCATCAAATTCTATGATAATGGATGTTTACACAATTTAATGAAGAAAAAAATAAAAATATTTGGCCATATCATATATAGAAAAAATTGTATTTTAATTTTCCAATACATTTATTTTTTATAAGAGGTGTTGGAATTGGTAAAAATTTTATTTTAAAATTGATATCTCAAGGATTATTACAATTGTCTAATAAAGACCTATCATTAGACCTAATAAAAATTAAAGTTTTACTCATGGCATTTACAAGTAAAGTTACATTTAACATTGATAATCACACAATACATTCAACTTTGAATAAACATTAGCAAATATATCAATTCTATCATTAGATTTTAAAAATAAACTCACATGTCTATATAAACAATTTCAATTAGTTGTTATAGATGAAATATTTCTTGTAAGTGCTATAATGTTTAATGTTATAGAGAATCAATTAAGGGCAATAAAATATATTCAAAACCAATTTTTTGGTGATTTAGATGTCATCATGTGAAGTGATTTTTGCAAGCACTTCTCATAAAATATTGTTGGATTTTTGAATCCCTAATGATAGTATTAATGCATTGGCACCAAGATTTTGGAAAACAATGTTAAATGCTATGAATTGACAATAGTTATGTAACAAAGTGATACACAATTTATAAAAACTTCAAACAAATTTCCATACATGCACACAAACTTCAAAAGGTATTCAATATTTTAATTCAATTTTTTGGTGATAGATACCAAACACATCAACAATACCACACTTATGTGCTAGAAATTATGCAACATCTAATGGCTTTGTTAATCAAGTAGATGGTATATTCAAAACATCAACATCCTATCATAGCAAAACCATAATTTGGGTATTTTGCCAAATCCAAACTAAGAATGTTAGCTAGAGAAAACTTTATCCACCTTTATATAAACAATATTCAACCAAATTGGAGATTTATTGAGCCAATTATTAAAAACATGAGAATTGAAAAAATCAATCCTATATTGTAATAAAAATTAAATTTCCAATTTAACTAACAACAATAAGAACCATTCATCAATCACAAAGATTATCATTAAATGAATTAGTTTTTTATTTTACTAATGTTAAAAAAAATGGACTATAATACACATTTCTTTCTTGCATCCAAACAAAAGAAGGATTATATTTATTAAGTCCATTTTAACATCAAAACTTTGACATTGATCAACATGCAGTTGACAAAAAGAAAAGATTAAAAACATTTACAAATTGGAATACTTTTGTTCCTTGATTGAAAAACTTTTATCATTCACATGTTAGGATACAAACCTTCAACATAAATTCTTTATGACAACATTATCAAGATATGAATCATGATCACAACCTACAAATATTACATGTTTTTATGTGTTTATATATATATATATATATAATCATTAATACACAAATTCATAAATATATCAAAATATTCACATATCTCAATTTATGATGCTCATGGTTTGATAATGATAAACAACACACAAATGCTTTTACATTCTTATAACACAACAATGCATAATGGATTTGAATATATAGAACATACATTTAACATAAAAATTCAAAAAGAAATTCATATAATATGTGTTTATAAAAGTCATTTTTGTTTGATTTCTATATTCATCAACACACTAGAAACCTTGATTCAAAAATCCTCAAATGATTGCCCACTTGTTGTTTTAGAAAATTTTAATATCAACATCTTAGATGACAATAATCATAAAGACAACAAACAATAATTAATAAATTTTATAAATAAATTCAAATGAAAATCCCAATTCAAAAATATCACAATAAAAGCTAGATCACAATTAAACCACATGTGGATAAACGCACTCAAGAATGAATACAAATCATTTGTATGAGAAACATATTGGCCAGATTTTCACAAACTGAATTATATGGCATTGAAACTACTAGACACACTTCCAATCTTGGGTGGGGGGCAGGAGGGGGGGGTGTGTGGATGGCTTTTGCTTCTCCATAATCAGATGCCATTTGAAGCATTTTGAGCCATGAGCACATAACACTAAACCCATAACATCCCACATTTTGTTATGAGGTTATGAGCACATACACTAGTACCATGGCAATAAAAATCTCAGTTTTTTTTTCCCCCTAGGCCATTGCTTCTAAACATTATAAACCCTAAACTCTAAAATGTGTCCAAAAAATAGTTTAAGATTTTCTGTGTAAACATTTACCATTTTGTGGGTTAAATGTAGACACTAGGAAGAGTCTCAATGGAGAAGTGCAATGATGGGTTTATAAACCCTAAACCCAACATGATCATCATACTGTAGAAACAGATAGAAATTTGCCACAGAAATCTCTCTCTCTCTCTCTCTATATATATATATATCCACTTCAAATGACAAACCAAAACCCAATCATACATGACCTCTCCTTTGCCTTTCTCTATTCATGAGCCTCCAATTGAACCATTGGATAGAGAGAACCTTCCCACCAAAGATGAAGAAGCTGTGATGTGGCTGTGATGTGGCACGGATCATGAAGGAGGTGGCACTTAGCAATCAGGTGCCACCTTGCCCATGGAGTTGTCTCAACATGCAAATTTTATTGGCCTTGCCTTGGTAGGCAATGATATGGTGTTTAGCTTCCTTATACAGTATAGTAGCTTAAGGGAATTTGGCCCCTAGGTAATAACAATAGGTCTATTTTTATATGAGGATTTTTGAAAGGTGATATTTTGGCTTGTGTTGAAACCTGAGATTAGTTATAATAGAGTTATAATAATATCTTGAAGGATTTATGGTTTCTTTTTTAGAGGATTTTTTTTTGAAGATTATATTTTTGCATGGTGAAATATTTGAGTTTTCAGAATTCTTCTTTTGCCTTCAGATACTTTGTAATGTAAATGGCAAGGGCACAACAGTTTGTCACACCCCTTGTTCATTTGGTGTGTTGGGTTTCTTTATTTTGATTTTGTTGCCTCTGCCTACACACTCCATGCAAAGCACAAGAGCTTCCATAGTACATGTCTGTTGAATAATTATTTAATTTTGAAGATTCCATGTCAGAAAATTGAATATTCTTGAATATTCCAAAAAGATTCTCTATTGCCTTTATTATATTTTTTTTCTTTGAAAAAAATCATTTAAATTTTTTTTCAACATTTTCAGAAATATTATAGCTAGTGTTGAATCTGACAAGGTACTATGGTATTTGTTTTGGTGTTTCCCTCTTTTAAAATCCTTGTCTGTATCAATGTTTTTTTAAGTCAAATTTGTGTGGTAGCTGAGGTTGTGATCAACCATAAGAAGATATAGCCAAATTTGGCTATTTCAAAGTATGAAAGTTGAAAATTTTAAGGATCTTCCTTTTTTTTTTTTGCTACTTCTCTCAACCTGCTGGATAGAATAGTTGGCAATTCAGGCCAAAATTAAGAGCTCTAAATAATGGCAAAATATTCTTCAAAAAGAAAGAATCTTGCAATGCTAAATTCGGATTGCAATTTGATGAAATATTTCAAACAATTTTATTTTTTCCCGATCTCAACTCTGTGTACATTAGTGTAATATCTAATACCATAGTACAGGGGTGGCCTCAGCACATGTCTGCTGAATAATTGATTAAATTTGAATATTTCATTTTGAAAACATAAAAATAAAAATTCAGAATATTTCAAAAATATTCTTCCATTTCCTTCACCAAATTTTTTTTGTTTGGGGGAGAAAAGTAAAAATTGAAAATTTCAGCATTTCCAAAAAATAATATAAATTTGTGTCCAGGTTTCGGGTTTAGTACTACAGTAGATATGATAAAGATGGTGTTTTGTTGAATAGGCTTGTTGTGTAGGTGTGAAGCAAAAATTGCAACCAATGAGATTGCTTGAATAGGGGCAGATTGTATTTTTTTTATTTAAGAGTTGTGTTAATGAAGCGAAAAAGTACTTAGAGCATCTCCAACGGTGCTCAATATGTGCCTCCAGACAGTAAGATTTATTGCAAAACAGTCAAAATGTGCCGGTTTAGCTCACGAAATTGGTTTTTCCCACCAAAGTTGTACAACTTGCCGAGGCTGGTAAAAGTAACAACACAGTTGTGCACCTCCCAAAAAGAGTGTAATAGATTGCACCTGACTGCGGGTAAATATTTCTGATTGGTTGATCACACTGATTGGTCCAGGTGGTTTGCTATTAGTAATGCCCCATGTATATGCAATTCCAGTTTCAGTTTCAGTTTTATTGGTGGGGTTGCCAAAAAAAAAAACAGCTAAACTTAGACATTTGATTTTCCAGAGTTACATACTGAACACCGTTGGAGATGCTCTTACATCATGTTGCATGCAATTACAAGGAGTTTTTGAGAAAGAATTTGGACTATTTTTGGCTTTGCCTACCAAGGCAAGGATATTGTGTTTAGATTCCTTATAAGTATACCAGTAGCTTAAAAGGATTTTGGCCCCTAGGTAATAATAGGTCTATTTTTTTTTATATGAGGATTTTTGAAAGATGATAATTGTGGCTTGTGTTGAAACTTGAGATTAGTTATAGAGTTATGATATCCTGAAGGATTTTGGTTTCTTTTAGAGGACTTTTTTGAAGATTATATTTTTGGATGGTGAGATATTTGAGTTTCCATAGTTCTTCTTTTGCCTTAAGATACTTGCAAAGCCCCAGTGTGACACACACCCCCATTGTTTACACATGATTCTCTCATTTTGCTTAGGGTGCTCCTCATGTTACTTAACAGACAAGAGTTCTGGCAAACATTATTACTTGTGTTTGCGTTGTTTGGTTTGTGGTGGGTGTTTTGAGAATGATGGCTTCTTCTTCCTTTTGTTGTCACTTCCAAGGAGCTCCTTTCTTCACTCCCATTTGTGTTCCTCACAATTGTGCAAACAATCAGAAGCATTTCAGAAGCACCACAGTCTCTAGAGGGTGGTGGCATGGCTCACAAGTTCCTGCTCTACAACAACAACAACCAGGATCTGACATCCATGCCAACCATTCTTTTTCTTCACCAAATACAAGAAAACAAAAGAATTCCATTTTTGTTGCAAAGCCCAAACCCATCCAATTCCCCTTCCTCCCCCTCCTCTGCAGTTTGAAAACAGGCAGACCACAATTCTCATTTCAAGCTCTGCCACCAATCGGACTAGACTATGTAACAAGACATGGCAGCAGCACTGCTACAAGAATTTGGAAAACAGGACCTCTTTTATCAAAGGAGGGCTTGAATTTTCAGGCCCATAATTTTGTTCCTCGGAATGCAACAGAAGCAGGTTCATCAGGATTTGGAAATGAAGATGAAGCTGAAGAAGAAGACTTTGGAGACCCACACTCCTCCTCAGATGAATTCGGCATCCATCTTTGCATTTTCCCTCTCCAGTAAGGTTCAAAGAGAAACCGATACAAAGTTCTTCTCTTCTTTTTTGTTGTGTGTATGTGTGACAAAGAGAGGGGAGAGAGAGAGAGTGGAAACGCTAAACTTGTGCATGACTGATTGTGTGTTTTCTGCATGTTGGGATTAGGGTTTAGGGTTTAGGGTCAATTTGTACATGACAGGAATGATTGTGTAGTTTTTTTGGCATGTGGGGTGGTGACAGGTTTTCTTCTTCCTTTGTTTTTTGTTTTTATGAAATCTACTGAGCTTGATGTCAGAAACCATTTTCAGTAATTTTTGTGACCACTATTCTTGAATCAATTGACAAAACTGTGTGCACTGCAATTGGTCCCCGAATTTTGCAGGAGTGCAGGTTTGCCGACCTCCTCAGGCCGACTACATGTAAGAGATTTCAGAACGAACCCACCTTATAGTTTGATGAGTTTGTGTAGTATTTGTGAATTGGGGGCTGCTCTCAACTCTCAGCATGATGTTGTTATGGATGATCAACAGAGTTTTGTATGGGGTGAAATATGGCAGGTATATGAATCTCACTATGTGCAAATGTTTGAAGTTGTTATGGAGGTTGCAAAAGCAGAAGGAAACATTGCAAAATTCGGGATGCTTTTGGATGCAAAAGCTCTTGACTGTCATAATTCTAGAGATGAAAATGACCTCAGCGGACGACAACAATCCAACAATCAGCTCATTGGTTGCTGCTGCCATGTACAGGTTCCCAAACCCTTGAACAAAACATGACTTTTTTTGTTGTTGCTGATGCTAAAAAGTTTGACAGCAGCACATCTGAGTGTCATCAGCAGCACTCTCCTTGGCAGCTAAATTGGTACTTTTCCTGTGCAAAAAAGGTTGAAAGTATAAGTGACCATGCGGGGCACGAGGGCATAGTAGTGGATTACAGATGCATCAATCGATTTTATGTCAAGGATGTAAAGCTTGACAAGCCCTTCCATGTGGTACGTGTCGAATGGCTCAAAGATTACCCCCCGCATGTTCTTGGTGGCAGCAGCACTCAGACTAGGCAGGACTACTTAGAAAGGGAGGTATGGCGAGTCTTGAGTTCAGTGGCTGCCATAACTGCAAAACTAGAGTCAGCCAGCTCCAAATCCAAGGTCATGAAGTCAAGTAAGGTGCTGTACAATTGGTTGCCTGTGCAAGTCCGACAATTTGCACCACTGCCTTCATGGACTCGTCCAACATTTGCCCCAAATCAGCATGTTGCCAAAGGTAGGTACCAGATTCCTCCAGTCATTGTTGTGGGGGGTAATCAGGAATTTCTGTCCAACATAATTCTGAAGTTGACCAAAAACCCTCTCTTTCTGAATTGCAGATGTTGCAATTTGGAGGCAGAACAGTTTGAGCAATGCTGGTGATAATCCAGCAACAGCAGTTCCATCCCCATATGATGATGAAGAGGCAAACCCATATCGGTATGCTCGTGAAAAGCTCGTTAAGCTGATCCGACAAGAATCCTTCTCTTTTGCTGCTGCCACTACGGTGATCCCTCTTTCTCTCTTTCTCTCTGTGTTTCTCACTGGCATGAATAAAAATGGGTGAAGAACAGTATGGTTCAGGGTGTGGCTTTTGTAATGGTGTCCTGGACACTGCAATTTGATTTGTGGACTGGTCATTTGCATGGATGTGTTTAGTAGCGTACTACTGCACATGTGGTGTTCTCCACATGAGTGTTTTGAGCATGAGATTTCAATATGTGAATTTGCAACAACAAGACTTTGTGAACCTTAATTGTGAAGTTATTGATGATGGTGCGTCATTCACACCCTTTTTTCCTTTGTGAATGCTGGGCAGGTGGAAGCAGGTCCAGAAGAGATCAGTGCATTGTTACACACACGTGACACATCAACACGACTTTCTTGGGTAGATGCTGAAATAACTTATATCATTCATATTGATGTTAGGGATATGTTTTTGGCATCATAGACTACAATCTGATACTTGTGGAGTATCCTTGTTTGCTGTGTTTTTTGTGGTCTAAGGATGGCAATTTCATGCCTGCAAAATCAACCTAGAAGTGTATGTTTCTTTTTGGCGATTTTAACTTCAGATACAAGAACTGGGTAAATAGGAATGTACTGTGTGCACACATTTCTGGTTGTTTAGCATGCCCAAGCCAACATTTGCAACTTTTCCCATCTCTTGTATATGATGTTTAATGTAGTCCTGGTTTTTGTTGGCCAGGTGCTGGATGCAGTACAACCTTACTTGGCAAAACTTGAAGCACAAAATTCACTGTTGGAGGCCATGGAAACAATGAATTGAGTTGCACACACTTTTAAGTATCCAAATTTCAGGACTTGACTGAGACATCAGTGGGCCAGCATTCAACATGCAAAAGAAGACAACTATTGGCCCAATGCTGGGAATATGTATGACTAGCAGAAACTCCTGTGACAGGCATCCTTGGAGAAGTACCTACCTATTTGGCATTGGATTCAAGGACCTGTGACTATGTTTTTGATAATTCTAGGTCATGGTGCATTTGGCGTTGTGTATTTGTAGACTACAGTGATTTAGGTTGTGGTGCATTTGGTGTTGTGTATTTGTATATTATGATTTTTTAAGACCTTCAATACCAGCAAAAATTGAAAGTGTTAAACAGTATCATGTTTTGTACATAAACAGTGTACATATTCAATATTCAATATTTGAGTGATGGTGTGTGACCAAAATTCTCCATACCTATTATGGATGGAAGGTATACTCCCATCTTTGCTGTTGTAAGAAGTCCCTTCTGTCAGTTAGCTCTCAAGTTTGTATCTCTTCAATTGCAATCCCCCCCCTTCTTTCTCTTCAACCATCTCTCAATTTTTCTAGAAACCAAAAGTACTTTTTTTTTTCAGCCTCAAAATTGGCCTGGTTTCAAAATGTGAGAATCTGTGATTGGAGTTTCAAACATCACAGCAGTCACTCTTGTTGGGGCACTGAAGTCCACAGGTGATTGATTAGCTTTAAAGACAGGAGAAAACCCATTACAAAAAAACCAACAATCTGCAAAGGGAATGTAAGGCTCATCCAATTGTTTGAAATGGACAACCAAACATGAAATCGTGTTTTGCAGATCCATCAATCTTCCAGTTTTTCTCTTTGCAAACAATATTGACATCTTGCTCAATGTACTGCAAAAATAAAGATACCTGCTCAGCATTTTCACTAAAGCATTTTGGCTAAACCTAGGAAAAACCAGGCTAGTAGTGCTGGAAACTTGAAAGGCGTGAATGATCTCATGAATAATCAGAGGGACTTCAAGCTGATGAAAGGAAAATGCAGCATACCCAAAATGTCTATCGGATTTCTGAGCAGGCACGCGGACCACTTGGCTCTCTCAAACAATTGCCAATTGCAGAAACTGCAGCCTCAATTGAGGCATCTTCACCCTACTCAAAACAACAACAAACATTCTCAGCAGATGATACCATACAAGGTATCAGTCACAAGGACTCTACATTCTGAGTTAAAGTTCATCAAAAAAAGAACCTTCATTGAGCAAAAAAATGATATATCATCACTTTTGTTGTGCAATTTACACTGATCAGTGGTCCTCATACTAGTGTGAGTGTTTGTGAACTTCAGACGCTCATGTATCAAACTTCTTCATGATCTGTAGCTTAAGAGAAGGTAAAAGGAAAGGATGATGGAATTTTTGCTGCAAAAAAAGATTTTTGCATTACCTTTTCTTGCCAATAGAACAAGTTGCCATATTTGCCAGCAAGTCGTGACCAGAAACTTCTGGGAATGCTAAGGTCCACACCTGCTCCGACATTGAAGTTTAGAATGTTGCCTGCAAAACCAACCAGAAAACCCATCACTGGGAATCCCATATGCCATGGTGTACCCAAGCTTCTGAACCCATGCTTCTGACATACAAATCCCATATTCCATGGGGTACTCAAGCTTCTGAACCCATGCTCCTGACATAGAAAATTGTGGTAAGAAAAATTGTTTCAAAAGCAAGTAGAGAGAAGAGTCACCCGAGAAGTAGCAACTGATGGTGGTTACATGATACAACAACACAAATTGTCTGTAAGAGAGGACAGAGAAGAAGACAGTCAATCACATACATACCCAAGCTAGGATCTGCGACAAACACAATCGTGTTGTCATCTACTTGCCAGAACTCCCGCACTGCCAGACCTGCATAAAATTGCCACAGAAATTCATCTTGTTTTGTCAGACATGTATATTCCCAGCAATAAGCTTAACTCCTTCAACTGTGTTGAAATCATCCACCAACAAGAAAAGCATCAGAGTTTAATCAGCAGACTCAAAAGCCCTGAGCAACCCACAGATGTTGCTGAAAACCAGTTGATAGTTACAGAGGTATGTTGGAAAGCTCTCTGTGTCTCTGGGTCTGTGTCTCTCTCTATCTCTCTCTGTGTGTGCATGTTGTCACGAGAAACAAACCTGGAGTTTTGGGATAGTTTTGTGCAAGCACCCGGAGCTTGAACCCTGTATCTTCCTCAAGACTTGCCACTGCCTGTGCAATGCGGAATTTCTAAAACACCACCAACCAATCCACAAACACACAAAAACATCAAAAATTGCTTACAACGTAGCAGCACAGTTTGCAACCAAAACAGGAGAACAGCAGCAGCAGCAGTAGAGCAAGAAGTTTGAATCAATGAGAAGAAAGAATTTGTGAACATTCTCAACTCCACCACATTCTTGAAGAATCAATTGTGCAACATTTTCAAATGGGACTTTGTAGCTTGGTGGAGCCCAGGTCCCAGAGACATCAAAGAAGTAATTGGAGATATGAGCGAAGCAGTTGGAGACTGGGAGAAGCAAATGGAGCCATCAAAGAAGCAACTGGAGATATCAAAGAATTAATCAAACACATCAGAGAAGAAGAAATTGGAGACATGAAAGAAGACAAAGAAGAAACAAAAGAGCTTGGTGTCAGAGAGACAGACCTGTCCTTCAGACAAGAATCCTGCCACATCAATGACAGTGGTGTATTCCTTGGGTAGTAGCTCTGGCTTGTTGACGCCCTCGAGTCTTTTGGCCATGGCCATATCCACACCTGCTTCCCCAAACCCCAAAAGAACATTCTTCTTCTTCTTCTTCTTTTGCAGCAATTTGGCAATCCAAGCTTTCTTCTTGTGCACAATCTTCTTGTTGTTGCCACTGCATGAATTCATGCAGCAGCAAGCAAGCAAGGGATTTGACAAAAAATTTCCATGTCTAAAGAAATTCTATGACCTGGAAGACGTAGAAGAGCAAGACAAAGAAACACATGACACGGATCTGGAGAAATTCCTGCAATGCAAAAAAATGCAGGGATGAGGGACTGACCAGATCCAAGGCATAGAGCAAGACTGAGTGATGCTACAAGTGCACCGTTCTTGATGAGATTGGCGAAGCTGCTGCTGCAGCCGTGAGGACCACCCCTGTGCTGCTGCTGCTGATGATCCTCCTCCACCTCCTCCGCCAAACCCATCATCATCGTCTTGACGAGACTTCCTGTTCTTCTTGTTGAAGCTCGTGCGCTATGGCCATCATCATCCTTGCAGCAACCAGTTCTGAAACCAGCTCTTGTTCTCGGAACCCAGCTGCAATCCTTGAGAGCTTCCTTCGAACTGTAGCTGCAGCTGACGGAGGTGGGTAGAAGATTCCCTGCAAAAACTGCTCCGGATGCAAACGCATTTGCCATTTGGGTCGTCGTCGCCGCCATTCCTGTTCTCTGTGTTCTCTATGTACCTCAAGATTGTAAGAGTCTCGGATGTTGAAAGAAAGCTCCAACGTTGCCTTCAACAAGAAGCAGGAAAACGATCCTCAGATTTTCCAATAGTAGAAAGAAGAAAGAGAGCAAGGGAGGAGGAGGGAAGGTGATGTGGGTAGCGGCGACAACCCACAAATCTTATCAGATTGCTGCTGCAACCTGCAAGATGGCAAATGGGTCGCTCCACAAGATTTCATCCAATCTCCAAATGGGAGGGAAGATCTTGCTCTTTTCATAGCTATGGAGTGTTGGTCCCCGCAGATTGAAGCTTTGATATGCTGCAGCAGCAAGCAAGAATTTCTCTCTCCCTCTGCAGATTGAAGGCTTTGCTTTGCTGCAGCAAGAATGTAGGTGTGTGTGTGTGTGTGTGTGTCTTTCTTCCTCTGCAGATTGAACCTTTTGGGTTTGCTTCAGGAAGTATGTCTGTCTCTTTCCCTCTGCAGATTGAACCATTTGATTTTGGGGCAGCAACAATTGTTTCCCTCACTCTGCAGATTGAACCTTTTGGTTTGCTGCAGCAAGAATACCTGTCTCTCTCTCCCTCCGCAGATTGAACCCCTTGATCTGCTGCAGTAAGGATGCCTCTCTCTTTTCTCTGCAGATTGAGCTTTTGATTTTGCTGCAGTAACAACTGTCTCCCTCCCTCTGCAGATTGAACCCTTCGATTTGCTTTGTTGCAGAAATGGTTCCCTCTCAACTTTGTAGCATAAGCAATGGGATGGTGGCTGCACAAAAAACCAAACCGTGGAAGAACATGGGATCGGTTTGAACAACACCACAACAACAAAAAAGGTTTACCATTTCTTCAGCAAAATGGTTCATCACATCTGTTCCTTCTCCCCAACAATGTCAAAACCCATTTGCTGGTGAAGAAGGCTCTCCTCACTGGACTGATTCCATGGCCCATCATCCTTACAGCCACACTACTACTGCTGTAGTCTAGAGCCATACCCACACTGTGCAATAAGCAAAATGTGGAGAATTTGAGCTCCGAAAATTCTCACAAAGCTCAAAACATTATCAGCCATCTCACATACATCAGTTGCAAACATGATCCTGCCTCTTGCAAAGGGGAGGGATCTTGGGTTGTCCAAATTGTTCAATCTCATCTTCTTTCTGGAATTAAACTCTGCTTGAATTCTGCATCTGGATCACACCCAAAGATCCAATCTGACATGGAGAATTACAGAACAATATCTGAAACTCAATCTCTTCTTCTAACATTCAGAATTACACAAAAATATCTGAAAATCGATCTCTTCTTCTCACATTGAGAATTAAATAACATTCAAAAATCAATCTCTTTTGACATTGAGAAGTATGCAACATCCAAAAATCTCTTCTGACATTGAGAATTACACAACATGTGTCCAAGAGTTACTATAAACACAAACATTGACATGTTTGAGTGTTTCAAATGTTATCCCCCAAGTCACAATATTCTTAATAGTATCTACTCTGATTTTAAATGTTATATTATCCTTACAAAAACTATATGTTGTTGAAGGTTTCATTAGTAGCAGATTTGTGTGGAAACAAAATAGGTGATCATAGAACAAATCCAACGAATTCATGATAGTTTATTATGTGCTCCTCAATCAATGTCCAACATTATCACAACTAACAAAATCACACAAATGAAACTTGCACACAAATTGGTAAATAGTTTGTCATTTGTTTCTAGATCCGTGCTCAACACTATTGCAACTGACAAAGTCACACAAATAAAACATACACACAAATTGATAAATAGTTGTTATTTTGTGTGCTCCTAGATCATTGCCCAACACTATCATGCAACTCACAAACTCACACAAATAAGACTTACACACAAATTTGTGTGCTTCTAGATCATTGCCCTATACTATCATGCAACTCACAAACTCATACAAATAAAACATACACATCAATCAATGAATTGTGGTCACTTTGTTTTTTTAGATCAATATTCAAATTGTTCTAACTAATAGAGTCACACAAATCGATAAATTCAAACATAGTGGCACAAGACCATCAATTTCTCGAATTTGATGGCAATGTGTGATTATAAGTGCATCACAATATTTTGTTCCTCAAATCAATTGCACAAAGAATATACATAATTTAGTGTTGCATACAACATTATGGATAATCAACTACCAAATTGGATTAAGAACACATAGGATAATTGTTCACCCAAATTTGTTTTAAGACTTTAAAAATGTTGAATCTATCATTCTAACAATGTGACAATCAAGGCATGACACACATGATCTTATACCAACTAGTGAAATGCAAGATTACAATATACAAATAATTAGAGGATGGCTTTTTCTTTCATTCATCTATTGCCAATATTATGTCATGTCACTTGATATGGTATGAAGTATGAGTACCATACCTAGTCCAAGTGCACATAAATTCGCACCAACACTTATTTTATTCTCAAAATTGTCCACTACATTTGAAACCCTTCATCTCCATACTTTACATTCAACAATGAAATGGTAACTTTGCAAAGACAAAACTATCACTTTCTAATTTCACCATGCTAAAAAATGTTTATTAAGGAATTTTTTTAATTCTAGGAACATTAACCCTAACACTAGTGTAGATATACCTTGATCAAAAGGCTGGTGGTGTTGTGACATGTGATCATAACCTTGGGCTCATGACCAAGGTTGAGGCAAGACCAAGGGGATTGGTTTTAAAAAGAGGTTGAGCCTTGATATTTTCAAGGTAAGCGAAAATACATTTTTTAATCATTCATCTTAATTTCAACTTGTAGCTTTCACAAGGAATTGAAGGGTGTGATTCAAGCTTCTATTGCTATAATTGTAAAACTTACACAACTAATAGGTTCCAACTAATAAACTTGGGATGATATCAAATGGTATGTGCTCTTATAATAAAAATTTGTATTGAAGTTGGACAAGCATGTAGTTTGTAGGTTGGTATATAATTTAGTATAAAAAATGATATAAGGATGATAATTAGCTTTTGAGGTTGTTTCATTGATGTGTTTTTTTCTCATTGGACATCCACACCCAATTATATCAAATATTAACAATCTTATTAACAATTTCCAACCTAGGTACCATTTTACATCCATAACCCACTTAGCATGTGGATGCATCATAACCTTTATATGTTGATTATGTTTGGTTACCAACTAACTCTTCCCAATTACCTTGTTCATTTAATAATATTTGATTATGAAAATATTAAAATCAATAGTAAATACTTGAACCAAGCAAATATGAAGTTCACTAAATATTATTAATTTACAAACTAACTAATAACGGGATGAGGTTTAGACTATTTTCAATGTTCATTATCATTTTGCATTTATCATTCAGGAAAAATAGGGCAGAGGTGCATGATTCAAGTGATTGCACTTAAAATGCTTGTTTTCAAAAGTTCATTCATTTGCATGCATAATGGTTGCAAGTTCTCCCTTCAACTTCTAAAGTTCCTTTTGAAATTCACCTTCACAAGAAGCATGAGTGGAGAAATTTGAAACTACCTTGTTTCCATAGGTTGTCTAACTCCTCTTGTTTTATAAATATTCATAAGTCAAATGCACATATTTTGTGAAGTGAAGAAGTATCCAAATAAATTTTAACATGGCACATGACTATGTTTGTGAAAACAAGAAGGAAACTTGACTTTCATTACTTGACTTGAGCTCACAACACCTTCATTTATATAGAATCATGTTTATCGACATGTTTATAAAACAAAAGGAAATCACGAAACATATTGATTCTACAATGTCACCCAAGTGAAGAGTTGTTTCAAAATACACCATTTTTTTTGGGAAAGAAAGGATTATGTTTAGAAAGGCACATTGTGTTGTGAATTAATTCATGTCACCAAACACAATATAATTGAGAAAGATGTCAAACCACTATAACATTGGAAATTCACATGATGAATCCTTTCAAAATAGCATGATTACTATAGTACACTTTCAAGTTTGGTGATATATATATATTAAAAATAATCTACTTATGGATGCCAAAAATTTGAAAACTTAAGACAATTGTGTTAAGTTTTTTGTTTTTGTTTCTTAATATCTAATTTTAGTGACAAATAAATGAAATTGGTATATGGGAGATCTTTTTTGAGTCCTTCATGTGGTTGTCCGTGGACCATTCTAAAGACAATTCTAGAAATAGCTACTTAATTTTGAAGCTTAACTATTTCATTTCTTTTTAATAATTATTTCCTTTTTCTATTAACTTTCTTAATAACTATCTTCCTCCTTTTCTAATGACTACCTCCAGTTTATAATTATCTCCTTTTTTTTTCCCTCTCCACCAACATGGATATCAAAAAATAAATTAACATATTTTTTATGTCCATGAAATGTATATTAATTTAAATTAAATTTGACATTTGACATAAATAATGATGAATGATTAAAAACCATATGAAAACATGAGAAAAGAATAAAATAGTAGATCATTTACTGATAATGCACAGTAGTGTGGAGCTCAAATAAATAGGTGATTTATCAATCATTTACTTATGCTTACCAATAGTTCCAATGTTCACTACGACCCACTTAACATGTTTGATAACTTAAGATGTTGGATAAATTGAAGTATTTACTACTTGCAAGTAACAATTGTGATGAGAAAAGGAAATTGTGTGAAACATCTCTTTTATTGAGATTTTTTCATGGACATTAAGTGCAATAGTGGGAGAGTTCTTACACCTATAAGTAGGTATAATGTCCTTCCCAAATTCTAGGATTTAGGGTTACCTATTCTAGGAAATTATGCTGACTTATAGGTGTAAGATCGGTCCCACTATTGAGGAGTAGGCATAAGAACCATCCCATTCATTTGCCTTGTGATCTACATAGGTTTGGTTCATGATAAATTGTGCCTCGTGCTTTATGATAGGTAAAGCCCTTGGGTGGGGGACATTGCTAAAATGAGGGGCCGGTGCCTAGTCCTAGGCTCCTAACCCTAACCCTAACCCTAACCTATGCCCCCACCCTAGGGATTTACCCTACACATTACTCACCATACCCACACCTCCCCCTCTACCCCATCTCGTCTTCTCCTCAAAAAGGGTGAGGAACCCTTCTACCAAAAAAAAGAAGGGTGGGATTGAGAGAGAGAGAGAGAGATAGGGTTAGGATTAGGGTTGAGAGAGAGAGAGAGAGAGAGAGCTTCAAACCCTAATTGCTTTTTGGCGATTTTCTTCGTCCTGGACACGAGAGCGAGAGAGATGATGAGCTGATGGATGTGTCGGGAGGTGTGGGCGGTGGTGTCCTCGACTCGTGTTGCAACAGCGTGAGAGGAATGCCGGATGAACAGATCGTGGTCGTTTGAGGAAGACGGCGAGGAGGGAAGAGAGAAAGCGTTTGCGTTGTATGTAAGAGAGAAAGCGCTTCCGAGTTACGACACAGAGAGACACACACACAAACACACACAGAGATATAGACAGGGGGAGGGAGATGATGGGTTTGTGCGGAGTGGGAACTGTAGTACCGCACTCTTGTTGTTGTTTGCAAGGCCAGCAATCACGATGTGTGGTGTGGTTGTCTTCCTCTTCTTCCTCCTACCTTGGGTTTTTGAACTCCTCTGATCGGCTTTCTTCTTCTTCTTCCCACAATTGGCCGTTGCATTCTCCGTTAAGATTGTCGCTTGCTCATGCCCGGACTGCGAGACGATGCAGACGCGTTGGGGTAATGGATGGAGGATTGGGAAAGCGGGGACGGAAAAGCATGCTTTTGGGTGCAGGAAGGAGCTCCAGATTTTCAGATTTCTGTGTGAAGGCGAGCTCAATTGGTGGTGGAGACAATGCTGGGGGAGTGAGAGCAGCAGGAGATGCTGATACAGAGGGGAGGGTAGACACTGTGGCGAAGATGAGCTGGTTAGGGCAAGTGTTTTCGAGAAAGAGCAAGGAGGAAGAAGAAGTAGAAGCGCAGGAGGAACAAGCGGAGCTGTTTGCCAAGATAGGAGCTTCAGAGAAAAAGCGTGTGAGCGATATGGAAGAACTGGGTCGTTTGGCAGAGGTGCAGATGGAGCGGAGCTTTGTGCAGCAAACAATGTGGATGAAAATCCTGCGAAAACTGCAAGGTGAACTGCGAGGTACAATGTGGGATCCTTTCCCTGCAGAAGACATAACCTATGCTGCATTTTTGCAGCTCTTGGAGGCTAAGAAGGTCCAATTCTTGGATTATGGAGAATTCGGCCGCTATCTCGCTGTTATATTGCCTTATTATGACCAGCAAAGGGACCAAATTTTGGCAGATGAGTCCGGCAAACAAACCACTGATGAGGTTCCTCAAGCAGAAGAATCTAGTAAGCCCTCACTTGCCAACAGCATGCAGCCAGATGATACAAGGAAGATTGTATTCAAGCGTCATATAGTGGAAAATGTGCCGGCAGATGGATGGAATGATGTTTGGAAGCAGCTGCATACACAGCTTGTGAATGTGGAGGTTCACAATCTAAGCTCTCTTCCAGTGCAACTGTATCCAACTTTTGCAACTGCACTTGTGTGGGGAATGCGCCTTGTTCTTGCAGTCACGGTGTTCAGATGGTTGGACGGTTGGTTGTACCCCATCTATAAGATGAAGAATCCGAATGATCGACCTGTCTCACTACGGCCCAAGCTAAGCAATGACATGAATGCTGAGCTTGGTGCTCTGGGGCAGAGCAGGGCAAGATTCATTTCTGCCGAAGCCAGCACAGGAGTTACATTTGATGACTTTGCAGGCCAAGAATATGTGAAGAGGGAATTGCAAGAGGTGGTGAAGATCCTTAAGGATAGCAAGGAGTTTGAGGATTTGGGGATTTATTGCCCCAAGGGTGTACTCCTGTATGGGCCTCCTGGGACTGGCAAAACGCTGCTTGCCAAAGCGATTGCAGGAGAGGCAGGTGTTCCCTTCTTCTCGGCCAGTGGAGCTGAGTTTGTGGAAATGTTTGTAGGAGTTGCAGCAGCAAGGGTAAGGGACCTGTTTGCTCGGGCACGCCAATTTGCTCCATCCATAGTGTTCATTGATGAGATTGATGCAATTGGTGCCAAGCGTGGTGGACCAGATGTTGGTGGTGGTGGCGTGGAGAGAGAGCAAGGGCTCATTCAAATTTTGACAGAGCTTGATGGGTTTCAAAGCCAAGGCTCTAAGGTTTTGGTAGTGGGAGCAACCAACAGACTGGACATGCTCGACCCTGCTCTCCTGAGGAAAGGTCGGTTTGACAAAACCATCAGCATAGGCCTCCCTACTGAGGAAGGACGACTGGCTATTCTCAATGTTCATGCTCGTAACAAGGGTTTCAAATCAGAGCAGGAGAAAGAGCTGTTGCTTACTGAGCTTGCTGGATTGACATTTGACTACAGCGGTGCAGAGCTGCAAAACATCTTGAATGAAGCAGCAATTTTGGCAGCCAGGAAAGATAAAGATATTATTGAACGACCTGAGATCCTAGAGGCTCTCAAGAGGCAAGAAGGGAAATTTACAACAGGGGAGGAGGATGTAGTGGATGCTACAGGGGAGGCTCGCATGCGAATTGCATACAGAGAAGCTGCAAGTGTACTATTAGAGTGCTACCTACCCAATCCCCATCGACCCTTTACTAAAACAAACATACGTGATATTGATGTATATCCAAATATAGAATTTGAAGAATCAAGGCATCGTGTCTTTGCACGCAAATCCGATCTTGTTGATTCGATTGTTCGTGCATGTGCTCCGCGACTGGTTGAGGAGTTGGTCTTTGGGAGGGACAATCTATCGTGGATGTCAGGGTCTGCACTAAGTGAAGCTGGGTTATTGGCAGACTACATGATTTTTAGAACAGGCATGACCGCTTTAGGGAAAATCTACTACCGCACTCAACAAGATGTAATGGTTCATATTGGCCCAAAGGTGCAGGCATTGAGAGATGAGTACATGCGATTTGCTGTTGAGAAATGCTCTGCTGTGCTGCGGGAGTATCGATCTGCATTGGAAACCATTGCACAGAGATTACTGGAGAAGGAAGAGGTGGAAGCTTCAGAAGTGTGGGACATTTATCACAAAGCTCCCCGTATTCCTCAGCCAGAAATAAGGCCAGTAGATGAGCATGGAGTATTGCTGTATGCTGGGCGCTGGGGAATTCATGGAGTTACGCTTCCTGGTCGTGTGACATTCGCACCGGGCAAGGTTGGATGGGCTACATTTGGAGCCCCACGACCTCACGATTTGAAGTCAATTAGTAACGAAACCTGGAAGATGCTGGATAAAATTAAGGAAAGAAACTTGGCTGAGCTTGCCAAGGAAGATGAAGATGATGTAGAGGAGATTGGTGAAGTTGTTTTTCCTCAACAATTTCTGTAATTTCTGTATCATTTATGCCAATTTTGTCCAAAGCAATGAGCCCCTTTTTCCCCTTCCAAAAGAATGAGCAGTCCCAGGTGGTAGACTGAACTGGTGTTGCTAGGGACTTATCTCCTCAGTATGCAGGGTTGCTTTGTTTGTGGAGGTAGTGGAGATAAGTTCGCTCATTGTTGTGCTCTGTATTTTTGGTGTGCTTTAACTGGGAACTGATGCATCTTTGGACCTTTTGGTAAGAGCTGCAGAAAAGACAGAATGATCTTCCCCAAAGCACTTTGTCCTTCATAGGCAAAAAACACACACAAAGAAATTCCTTCACAGTGACATGGAAAGGGAGCTGTGGCATAGATTGTTGCTTATTCAACCTTCAATTCACCTGGTCAGAGAGTTAGGAGAAATACCAGGTTCTTATATTGACAATGGAATCATGTCCTACAAAATCCCATGTTACATAGCTTTGGCTGCATGACTTTTAGCTGGAGCTTACAAGCTTCAGCTCTTCAAAATCAGTTCATATGTTGGAAGTGCATGCAAGCCAGTTCTGGGAACCCTAAACCAGAAAGCTGGAACAAGCCAGTTCTGGATGCTTTAGTCAGAAGAGAGAAGGCTTCGAGCCAAGAACAGAAACAAACATCCCCCATTTGTTACCTGAGGACACTACTTACACAACCAACCACTGACCATAGAGTCTCTCATGCAGAATACTATAAAGAATCTACTAATTTTTGGCATTCTTGTGATGGATCTTAGCATCAAGATAGTAATCCCATGGGAGAGAGCAGGAGATGATCTGGAATTATGAGCTTCAGAATGGATTCTACAGTTACACTTTGAGTTCGCACAGAACTTTGAAAGCATATCTGAGCTCTAATAAACTTGATATCTAAAGATAGGGGAATCAACTCTGTTGTTTGACAAAAGTGAGTTTGTGAAATGTCCACAAACAGTCCTTGGAGGATGCAACCGTACACCAATAGGGCCTGGAAGTCAAGTGCCAAAACTACGATCTCCTGCATCACCCAACCCAGGTACTATATACCTGCACAAAGAAACAATCCCATTTTCCAAGATTTTAGAGCCTCAGCTGTGGGATCAAATGCTGGGAACAGAAAGCAAGCACAAGCCTGCTCTAATTGATAATGCTCATTTGGATGCTTGTAGGATTGAAGGCAATGAATTACCCTTTGTCATTCAGCTCCTTGTCAATCATCCCAACATATACCCTTAGCCTGCACACCAATTATGGGGCACTATCAGAACCCCTCAGCACCCACTAACATTGCCATCAGAAAATCCAAGGAAAATCTAGATAAAAGAATGCAGGTTATCTGTTGAATTTAGGATGATACTGACCCGGGAAACTTTTCACTCAGCTGTTTCAATGCCGGTGGAGCAGCAACAGCTGCCACCTACAGGTATCCAGAAAGCCAGATGTTCAGCTGAGCACATTCTCCAATCAAGTCTTTAACACTGCCCTTTAGCAAGAAAATGAGGACATGTTTTTTTCCCTTTTCCTGTTGTTTCTTGCACATGGAAAATTGCTCTCACCAGGAACGGGAATGCCAAATGCAAGGATACAGACCAGAACAAATGCAAAAGTAAGAAATCAGCATATGGCAGTCTATGTAGGGGTCACATACAGAGACAAACTGACACAACTCATTCCCAGCCATCAAACTCACCACACGCAGGAGATTGTGATCAACACCTCGTTTTGTCAGCTCTTCAATTGCAGCAACTATTGTTCCACCTGCAAGTGCAAGATCTTCATGAGCAATTTTGACAGTCATGGCTCACTTTTAACATTTTGATGGCCACATAATTCAAGACCTTCCTCTACAATTTGTGCAAAACAGACAAAGAGTATCCTTTGTACTCCATTGAGTGTAAACATCACCTGTCGCAAGCATGGGGTCAGCTACCAGTACCCGTGCACCTTCTGCAAAATGCTCTGGTAGCCTACAGCAAACAAGCAACCATATATCTTTCATAAGAATAGAGAAATCTCCATTCTCGCGATGAAGAAGAAACAACAAGGTTAACACTTCCTCAGGAAGCCATGGAAAGAACCAAACTAGGGAAGACAGAAAACAAAAAACACACACTAGTATGAACAAAAGTGCCAGTCTCACACCTGTTCAGGGACCATCAACAGTAGCATGTATGATAGTGACTCAACTACCACAACTTCCCCACTGATTTCATCAGCTCCCTACAGTGGGTAAAGGCTGGTGACAGGCACCAACCTACGAACTGAGTTTCTGCTGCAATTCTGGAAGCAATGGGAAGACTCGGCCATACTACTGGCTAGGAACAGACCACAACAACAATGACAAGACAAAGAAACAAAGACAGAAAGGGAAAAGAAAAAACAAAAGGAAAGGACAAACTGGGAAAGACTATGAACAAGCAACCATATGTATGAGCACATGAGAACTAGAGCACTTAGTAACATGTTTTGAAGCATAGTTCGAAAATGAGAGAGCACATAGTCTGAGTATATATTGTGCAAAAGATAAGTAGACACCCAGAACATACTTATTCAGGTACATAGAAGGTTGAAGTGTTGTCTCATCTCGCACAAATCCTGCATCAATCAAGGAAACCCATATTACCATATTTGACATAACTTTGTGCAATTCCCTCAGTCGCTTCCCTTGCAACAACACAAATAACTTGTCACCATCACCTTGCAAAGGAAGCTCACTTTGAATGCATAGAAAGACTTTTTAGAGCCCTCATGCAGTAGATAGAGGGAATGTTATTGTTACCAACGTGGTAGGTTTGGTTGGCAGGCAAAACCGACCCTGCATGTTCCACCAGCACCAGTCCTGCTCTCAGTATAGGCACCACCTGCCACAATCACTCATGCTCCTCTTGACAAGGGTCATCTCTTCTGAACCACAGTACTGTATAGATGGATACCTGATTCCAGAAGTGCACCCAAACACTGAAGACCAAGTTTGGCCTTGCAACATCTAGGTCATAATGGTGTTACCAAAGAACTGATGACAGCAAAGCTGTCTACTGGTATAGTAAAGGAGTCCTGCACCACTTTTCTTCAGAAAAGCTGTCTTACTTTCCAGTAGCAATACTAAAAATCCTTACAGCACTTCCAGACTAGAGAGGCAAAGGTTAACATTCAGGCTGTTGTAGTCACCAAGACACTAAATCTGTACATTTCTCAGATTGACAAATCCACAGATAGCAACACTAAAACTCAGACCTGGATCACTTGAAACTGACACTGCTGAGGTAAAGATTCAAGCTCTTGCCTTGACAGGCTCCCTAGGATCAATGAACTCCACTTGTGCAGTCCCACATGGTGTGTTGACTTCCCCACTCACTGTTAACTGTTGGTAGAGTTCTCAGCACACACAAACACAAGTGTTCACTTATCAACACTTCTGCATGAGACAGTGGGGGGTTCCAAATCTCAAAATCCATGAGAGACACACACACAACTAAACCCTAAAACTTCATATGCAGTGATATTCTTACCAGCCAATCCCGTGAAGCTTCATAGATGAGAAACCGTCCCAACTCTGCCATCGCACTCTCTGCACACTCCCAATTCACCTCCCACCATCATTGGAAGATTGACCACCACCACTGCTGCTGCCAAAAGAGTTTCATCAACCCAGCAACAAGCTCACTATGGGTGATGATGGTTCTGACTATCTCACTCACATCATCTGAATTGGAATTTTTTATGGATTGTTGGAGTAATTGCTGGCAGAAGTAGGAAAGATGAGAGACTTACTGAACATGGGAGGTGGAGTGAAGTCATTGCGCAGCACAGAGACCCAATGTTTGATCAAAGGATGAGGTGGTACATACACCTGCCACCATCCCAATTATTCACTTGCTGTGTCAATGAGCTGGGGAAGACTCTGCACATGAAAACCCTAAACCCTAAATATGCGCTGTCTTGTCCTCTGTTTGCACCTGAAAACCCTAAGCCCTAAACCTTAAGTCTGCACTCTCTTGTCCTCAGTTTGCACCTGTAAACCCTAAGCCCTAAACCCTAAGTCTGCACTCTCTTGTCCTCAGTTTGCACCTGAAAACCCTAAACCCTAAATCTGAACTCTCTTTGTCCTCAGTTTGCGCCTGTTAAACCACAGGGGTTACTTGGAAAAAACATTACTAGCATTTGGTTGCTGCCACCAATCTGCTTGCCTTCAGCAGTGGCTGCACATCTCCAATGCAAGCGGTGGTTTTTTGTCTTGCCCGCTTCTTCTCGTTGCTGCAAGCCATCGAAAGACACGCGATTGAATGGCGTGACTCTTCCATTCAGCTGCACATCGCAGTCACAAATGAATCACCGTATACCGAACTGAAGCACCATTGAGTGGAGTCACAAACGCCACTAAGTTCATCGGCAATCCAAATCTTCTTCCCCTAGCAAGAGACAAAAGAATTGGGAAACAGCATTTGGAAGATGAGAAAGAGAGGAAACTTGCCTGACGGAAGGAGGCCCAAGAAGAAGAAGAAGAAGACGAAGATGTCACCCATGGACGCTGCAACGTACAATGCCCTTGCATTGCTCCTCCTGCTCTTCCCACCTTCCCCTCCCTTCACACAACAAAGGCGATGGCGACCTGCACCGCTCACGAAGGAATCCGGATCCGGATCAAACTTTTCAAACTCTTGAAGATTTGGAGCTCCTTGGGCACCACACGCACAAAAGCAATTCCTAGATTTCAAAATCACCCAAAATGAACATTTCTTTTTTAAAAAAAGGAACAATTCCTGGATTTGAAAATCACCCAAAAATTGAAGATTTATTCAAAAGCATTCTCTCAAAACAAATATCCGTGGATTTCACAATCACCCAAAACGAAGATACCACCAAAACAACCCACAACAAACTCCTAGATTTCTTCAAAATCACCCCCAAAATGACAATTCCACTAAAAGTGAAAACCCAAGACAAACTCCTGGATTTCAGAATCACCCAAAATTGAAGATCTGGAAAAAAGGGAGGCAGGAAGAGAATCCAAAGTAGCTTCCAGGTACATCCAATCCAATCCAATCCCTCAAGGTCAATGACTAGATTAGATAATGAAAAATCCACTTTGTCCAATCCCCTCTTGATCTAGGAGTAAATATCCACTTTATCCACCAAGTGAACTGTGCCACAAGTTGGATGTTGTTGTTGTTGTTGTTGAGTGTTCTCAAATTTTGTTTGAGTTCTTATTTTTTCTTCTTTTCTGGATCTGGTTGGAAATATCTGGTTACAAAAGAGACAATCGACTTTTGTTGCCTAGCAATCATCTCTTTCACATATAGATCTTTCTTGAGTTATTAACTTGCCAATTTGTTTTGTTGTTATCGTTGTTGTTGCAACTTGGATTTCATTATTGGTGCTGAAGGTTTTCTTTTCCCTTGTTGTGAGCTTTTGTTGTAAGCACAAAAAAGTTTGAACTACAAAGCAATCGGTTTTTGTTATTGTTGTTGTGATTTCAATTTCATGTTTTGTCTTTGATTTCTTTTCAGTTCTTGTTATTGGTGTTGAGGGTTTCTCTTTCTTTTTTTTTGGTTGGTGTGAACTGTTGTTGCAAACACAAAAAAGTTTGACTTATCTAGCAGTGTTTTTGTTTCAAATAAAATTCTTGATCTACTTGTAGTTCAATAGTACTTACGGGAAGTGTTGTTTAGAATGTTTTGAAGATTTACACAAGGAAAATTTGGAAGGTTTTGTGGATCGAATTGAGAATTGGAGAATCAGTGGAGAATCATTATATTTGAAGAAAATTTTTAGAAGTAAGTTTTCTTATCAATCGAGTTTTTAATGCTTCATAATTGTTGCCTTTGGAGTTAGTCTTTGAAGAAGAAGAAGCAGACAAAGTTCGATTGCCAAAGTTAGTGAATTCCTCTTCTTCTTGAAGGTTGTAAACATTGAAGGAAAGATAATGGTTTTGATTTTTGATAATCCCAACAATTTTTTGGTAGAAGTTTCATTTGAAAACTTGGAATTTAGAACTTGTCAAGTTGTTTGTCCCACACTCCAATTGTAGGCAATCTAGCCAAAGTATAGATGATCTTCTACCATTTCTCCATGGAGGATTTGCTTTTGGTGAAATTGGTTACAGACGATTTGCATCTTCTTGCTAAGAATCATCTAAGAATTGCATCATAGAATGAACTAAAATTTGAGTAGACGATTGGGGAAGGTGATATGAATTTTACATGATTTGTGCTAAACTTTTATTGTAACTTAGAATTTCACTTAGATTAAGTAGACTTTACACAAGTTGTTTTTACAAAGAATTTATCTTTAAATTGGACTCCAAAATTGAATAAAAACCTTGTTAAAAAAAAAATAGAGCTAGACCTTTTTCAATTTGGTTGCTTATGAATAAACTTCAATGGTGTCTTGTCACATTGCAGGTATGGCAGCAGCAACAAGAGTAACAATAGCCTCACAACTTCCATTGCAAAAGATTCCCGGGACGTATGGAGTCCCTTACTTTGGTGCCATCAAGGATCGCCTGGACTTTTTTTGGTTCCAAGGCATTGAAACTTTCTTCAAGTCACGTGTTGAGAAATACAATTCCACTGTCTTTCGTGTCAACATGCCACCGGGTCCCCCAGGATTTCCAGATCCACGAGTGATCACACTACTTGACCAAAAGAGCTTCCCTACACTCTTTGACATTGATCTTGTGGAGAAGCGGGATGTTTTTGTGGGGACTTACATGCCCAGGTTCACCTCAATCTTAAGTTTGAAAAATGGGTCCATTGTCTAACCTATTGCTTGGGATTCAACAAAACATACAAATAAATGGTTCAAGATTTGTTTCAATAACAAATTGCATCCTTGCTTATGATGTAAGCAATTGATATTGTGTTTTGTTTTAACATTTTTAGATTGGACAAAAAATGATCCATAAACAAATGTATTTGAATGTCAAATGATTTTTTTTTCAATTCTTTTGAAAATAGATTACCAAATACATTCTCATTTTTTAGCCTTGCCATTCAACATGCAAAACACAAAAAATTATTCAAGTAACATCATAAAACTTTTGATTATTCAAGAACTTTTGAAGACCTAAAAATTTCTGAAACATCACATTTGAATTGTTTTTTGTGGATTTTTGTGTGTTGTGGCATGTTAGTGTTAAGTACACAGGAGGTTACAGAGTACTTCCCTATTTAGATCCCTCTGAGGAGCGGCACACCAAGCTCAAAACATTTTGTTTCGAACTCATTAAAGATAATGGGCGCGAGCTTTTCTTTGAGTTCAGGTATGAAACTAATGACAAATTCATGTAAAACATCCATTTACTTGAACATTAATCTTTTTAAAATATAATTTAATTTGAAGGTTTTTTTTTTTTTGCTTCCTCTCTTTAACCCTTGTTACATTTTTATTTTTATTTTCTTTTGTCCCTTAGCATCTTCCTCTTTCACTCCTTCCATTATCTCGTGCTTTAAATAATCTTCCATTTTTTCATCTTTTTTTTTCCTTGAATATTTTCTTCTTCACATACTATTACGGTTCAGGGTTTCATATTCATATTCATATTATGGTTAATGTTTGCAACAAATAGAACCTTTGTTTCCTTCTTGTTATTTTGTGTTAAACAACTTGTACAAAATGAAATTATTAACCCACAAAAACAAAAATATTATAGGATGTATGAACCTATGAAAACAACCTAGGATTCTAATTGTATTCCAACATCCTTGAAATTGATTGTATCTTTATCATGTCTAATTTAGGAAGCCATTACACTTTGGGTTTTGTTCATGAGATGATTAACGTGTAACATTTTGTATCCAGCAAAGCACTCGGAGAATCATTCTTGGTTTGGGAATCTTCACTTGCAAAATGCGGAACTGCAAGCTTTTCAACAGAATGTGTACAATTTGCTTTCAACTTCCTCATTCGTGCAATTGTGCATAGAGATCCTGTAGCGCCTGGTGAAGCAAGCTTGGGTATGATACTTTTGAACTATGAATGCAATCCTAGTCAAATCATAGTTTATTCTAACATAGTAGGAATTGTGTTTTTTTATTATTAGGTTTAACAAAGTTTATTGTATACATATATTTTTATACACCAAAAAAATAAATTCATGCACCTTTCTTTATTGAACCTTTGAAGTTGCAATAATATACCTATGAATTAAGAAATTTTCACCATGCATGAACTTGTTGAGGCAACATTATTTTTAAAAATATGATGAAACATCTAAATTCTTTTGTTCCCTAACCAACATAAATCTATTGCATTGTTTTTTGGCTATCAAATTGCATTTACATAGGGCATTCTTATGACCTCGAAATGTTTTACAATCAATGAATTTTTTTAGCAAAAGTTGTATCTTTTTTCTTATTGATTAATAATACTTGTGCCTCCTAGGTACTAATGGAGGAATATATGCAAGCTTGTGGACTGCACCCCAACTTGTCCCAGTTACTACTATTGGTCTTCCGCACCCTATTGAAGAACTATTCCTACATTCATTTCCATTGCCGTTCATCCTTGTGGAGAGTCCATACAATTCTCTTTTCAAGTTTATTTCAACATATGCCACAGATGCCCTTGCAAAGGCAAATGAGCTCGGTCTCAACCGTGACGATGCAACCCACAATTTGTTATTTTTTCTATCTTTCAATGCTTTTGGGGGGTTCAACATTTTCTTACCTTCGGTGGTGACAGCTATAGGTGAGAAAACAATATTGAAATGTTATTTATGACAACACCTAATTAATTAATGTTCTAAAAATGTTCTTGCAAATGATAGATTACTTAGAAATTGATGACATATAACGATTAGCTTGGAGGAACAAAACATATAAAGGTTTCAACTTAGGTTGCCAAAGTTAATTTTCTAGTTTCATAAAAATTATTGATTGGGTTTTGTGTTATTTTATGACCCTTCAAGGGTGGATTTGTGGGCATTGGCCAAATTATTTTTTCATCTATTAACTAGATTCCTTTTTGAAGATTTTAAACCCTAATTTATTTATTTTTCAATATATATATTTTTAGCATGTAGATATACCATATTTGTTAGATGTAATCCTAAGATGTAAGACCATGAAAACATCATTGACAAAAAATCACATCCTAGTTTAATGTTTTCTTTTAATTTTTAGTTTTTTTGCACTTTGATATCTAATTTGATATTCATTTTGTACTTTGGGTTTTTGCAGCTGGAGCTGGTCCTAAATTGATGAGGGAACTAGCTGCTGAAGTTAAGGATGTACTTGCTACTACTGGAGACAACAAAATCACCTTGCAAGCACTTGAGAAGATGGAATTGGTGAACTCTGTGACCTATGAATGTTTTAGACTCAATCCTCCGGTGCCTTACCAATATGGAAGAGCCAAAAAAGATTTCATAATTGAATCCCATGATGCATCTTATGAGATTCAGAATGGGGAAATGTTATTTGGGTACCAACCTTTTGCAACAAGGGACCCAAAGGTCTTTGTTGATCCTGATACCTTTGTCCCCAAGAGATTTCTTGGGCCTGAAGGTGAGAAGCTCATATCATCAGTGTTTTGGTCAAATGGTCGGGAAACAGATGAACCAAGTGTGGGAAACAAACAATGCCCAGCAAAGGATCTTGTTGTGACAATTTCAAGATTATTTGTAGCTGAATTCTTCAATAGATATGAAAGGTTTGAATTGGCATCATTACCTGCTGGACCGCCAAGTCCTACAAGTTTGGTCACTTTCGTATCTTTGAAGAAGAACGTCACATCAAGCTAAAACTTTCGTACATCCTTTTGGCCCAAGCCTTTTTTTTGTATATATGTTTTGTAATTTGATAACATGTGTGTATATTATTGACAAATAAATCATAAATGAAATTTTCCTTGAACTTTGTTGGTAGTTTTTGAAAAAATCCAATTGACATGAATTAGATGAATTGTTGTCAATCACAAGGTAAAATGATTATGGACATTTGGTTTGATTGTAACCTAAGGGACTAGTGACAATAGTAGGCAGGTGTTGATTACATGCCTTACCAACAAATTGTCTACTTTGTAACATAATATATTTTTAAATGATATAATTATGTCAAAGCTTGCACATTTCACACATTGCAATGAGCTATAAATGCATGTCTTGTACCTTCAAAGTTTTCCCAATTTAAGGATCAAAAACATGATATGACTTCCTAGGCTATGGATTGAAGATTTAACATATTCCTACACTTCAAATTTTTTACAAACTACATATTTCCTTTTTGAAAAAGAAACATTTGACAAAACTTACATATGTCACAAGGTCCATGCTCTTTACTCCACATCAATTCTAAGAAATCTATAAACATGAATTTTAGTTTGTTTTGTACTCAAAACTTTCTATGGACAATCTAATCTTGATGGATGGTGGAAGAAGAAAATCTACATTAGGGAAGGGCTTTTTCCATGAGCATGTTAGAATTACAATTTTTCTTTAATGATATCCAAAACTAAAACATAATTGCAAATAGAATGAGGGAAAAACCCTAGGTGATGGTTGAGGTCATAGCTACAAGATGGGTCACTTACTTGGAACTTTAGCAACTATGTCATATGTATTAGATGAATGTGTTTCAAAGGTTAGATTGGCTTCAAAGTTTAACCATTGATCCTTCTCATTTTAGACCTCCAAATCATTTATCAAAAGATAATCATTTTGGTTTGAATTCCAATACATGTTTTGTTTATTTTCAAAATTAAACAAGTGAACAAAATATATGTTCCAAGTTCAACCTCCACATTTAAAATGAGAATCCAAAACTTGTTAACGAGTTGGTAAAATGGAAATGCCACAAAAAATTTCAATTTCTTTGTGTGTGTTATGAAAAACCAAATCAAAATATGAAGCAACAACAAACAAGGTCAAAATTTTCACCATGCAATTGACCTATAGATCCAAGCCATAGACAATTTTCAAATTAAATAATCACAATTGAAAATATGTATCAAAGAGTTCATAATTTTGTCAATAATATTGGTCGATGGAGTTGCCTCACTCTCTTCAAATTGATGAATCAAAACTCAATATATTTATCAAAAATTTCCTACTTCTAACACTATTGGTTGACAAACTTATTACATCAATATTATCATTTAAGATATTCAAATTGAATAATCAAGATGCAAAAAATTTATATGGAAGTTCATCAATAATGATGTTATTGGTCAACAGAAGTTGTAATACATTTGGATTGCATAGGACTTTCAAACTAAATAATTGAAATTCAAAAAATGTATCAAAAAACTAGTGTACAGTAAAACTTGAAAATCAAGGCAATATTGAAATTAGGGACCCACCCAAAGTTGAAATCACATTTTGAATTTTGGTGATACTTTGATATGAGGTTTTACTTGGTATAATGTTCAAGTGATACCAAAAATAAAGGCTCAAATGTTACATTGTGTGAAGAAAAACCTATTTACATCCATTGATGTCGCTAGTGAACATTTTTTCAAACTTTTAAGTAATTTGAAAGTATCATTGAACTAACCATGCAATAAAGAACATTGAACATGGATGGAAAAAATATGCAACAATAATAATAATTAACAAAAATCGAAGGTGATTGTGATTACAAGAAGGTGATTAATTATAGTCATTTACATTCCTTGAAGAAAACCAAAAGGGGAAGGAAAGAATAAAAACATAGGAAAAAATGAAATCTCCTTCCTAGTTTGTGGGAGGGAAGGAAAAGGGGGAAAAAAATAATTTCCTTCCCATGGATTTTTCAAAGGAAATTTTATTGTATATAGCCCTAGTTGTCCAATGTTAAAAAATGGACCAACGCTTTGTATGTAAGGTATAATTTAACTTGAGTAGCCACCAATGTGGAAATAAGGCACCCACACCTTGAGGCAAGAATCAAAGGAGGGTTATGTATCTTTTTTTTTTTTGCCTTCCTTCAAAGGATTTGCACTATGGAAAAATAAAGCATTGAACCAAAAGAGAAATTGGGGTTGATTGGTGTAGATTGAATGGGGAAGTAAGGGTGATAGGAGTTAGTAGTAAGGGTATTTATTATTGAAAGAACAAGATGCCTCACATGGGATTGAGTAAAAGAAAGACATAACATTTAAACAAAGGAATTATGAAATTAGTAATTCCCTCTCAAAGTGGAACTTCCTAATCAAATAGTGAAATTTCCCTCTCATAGCATGGGAGGGAAATTAGGGTTTGTATAGCCCTCATTTAAGTGTACGTTTTTTGATGACATTTCCATCTTTTGAAATTCCATCATTTATTGCTAAAAAGAAAATTTCAATTGAAATTTCAAATTTTTAGCTTTTCAAGCTTTGTTTGCATAAACCTATAAAAAATCAAACAACTAAAGAGTTTTATTATCATGAGAAAAACTAATCATTGATGTGTTGATCAAGATGGTGCTTTTCATTGTGTACATTACTTTTGAAATCACAAAGCCTCTCGTGGAGGTTGAAAAGATTGAAAGATCTAGTATAATGGAATGGACGATAATGATATTTATAAAAGACAATGTCAATATGCAAATGGGATGGCAATGGGCATGAAAACTATTGCAACCAAGGAAATGATGAACATACATAAGAGTTAGAAAAATTATAACAAAATTGAGATGTGATTTCATTGCAACACACACAAAGAGGTAGTGGTATTTTTTATTTTTAAAAATCATGTTTAATTTCAAACTAATGTCCAATTTCCATGCACGTTTATTTGTTACTACAATTTCCTTTCATAGTTCATTGAAACCTTAGAACTTAGAAATCTTAAATTCAATACAAATTTAAATAAAGAGGGTGGTGGCAATTTTACAATCCTTAACATCAATAATGTAGTAATATTGTGGGAATCTTTGAATCTCCAAATTCTTTCTCAAGGAGAAAACTTGATAATCATATTGTTTGAATTATTAGTTCAAAGTGTCACACACATTCAAAACATGATAATTTATTTAATTTTTGGGTCAAATACTCCATTTTTAAAAATTAAAAAGACAATCATTTTATTGGTAATAAAGTCTTGGGATGTAAGTAAATCACCAATGTGTTTCCATTTTTGTCAAATTTTTCCTCATAGGTTTTCCTTTAGGGTTTAGGGTTTTCCATATTTGCAATGGATGTTGTACAAGTAAATTTCAACATTTTCATGGTATTATTTAACCAACCATGTTCCATTTGGAAAGTTCTTTAACTATGTTTGAAATATGTGGAAGTTATTAACATGTGGAAATTTAGTTCCAATGCAATTTCAATGAGCCACCAAATTGAATGGCTAATGGATTGAATTATTCCAAAGAAGGCATGTAATTCTTTTATAGAAAAACTAAATATGGGACATCAATGTTTATTTATTTACTTATTTATTTATTTATTTATTTTCAGTTCACTAAGTAATGTAGAATCATTACCTAACCATCCAAAAGAGGTTTACCATTAATTAACAAGTTTTAAAAAAAACTGTCAAAAAAATTATGGTGTATTTTTCCCTTCCAATTTTGTGATGGAGCCAAGGTGGCCATCATCCATAAGCTATTTAGCCAAATCTGGCTATTAACCCAAATATGAAAGAAAAATAAATTAAACATCCTTATCTATATATTGGGTACCCTACTTGAACCGTGTGTAAAAATCTGGCGAAATTGTTTTCTTTGAAAACAAGAATTTACAAAAGAATATTCCGGAAGAAAAACATTTCCGAGGTCGAAAATCTGCGAAAATTCGCCACAAAGAAAATCAGGAATGCCGTCTGCGCAGTTAGAGGCTCTCGTTCACACTGTCGTGACTTTGTAACCGTCTCGCCGGCGCGCGCGCGAGAGCGAGCTCTCTCGCTCGCTCGAGAGAGCTCCGTCTGCGCGTGCCCGTCCTTTTCTTGCACAATCGGACCGACAATTCTTGCGCCGCGGCTGTTGCAGTGATAGCGGAATCTGGGAATTTGGCATCCCGATCGGTTCTGGTAGTTCAGGTTGATATTACTGAAGAACGAGGATCGCAATTGATCGGGTGGGAAACAGCAACATGCAGAAAGGATTTGGTCCTATTATTGTCTTCTTCTTCCTGTCTTCTTCTCATTGTTCACGCAGTTACGAAATTGTGAAATCTGTGTATGAGGTTGTCTCAAGATTTCTGTGAAGCGAATCCGTATCTTGTTTTTTTTTGGTTTAATGGAGAGATTATAGTGAGGAGGAGGAGGAGGAGGAGATGAAGCCTGGAGGATTTGTTTTTTGTTGTTGAGTGAGGCGATGCAGGAGGGAGTAAAGGACGAGGAGGAAGAGACGGTTTGACGGAGTTTCAGCAGTGAAGGATTTCTGTGTGCTAGATGGATCATGGGGAAGAGAAGCCAGATCGGGCGAGTAAAGTCGAGTCTAATAACAACGGGAGTGGACGTAGCTCTGTATCACAGAAAGATCGGCACGGCGGGAGAAAATCCAGTGCCAAAGTACTCCATGCTGATAATGCAGCTATTTCTAGTCCTGATGAGTGCAAGGGCGCGGAGGCCGAGAGTAATAAAGGTGCCAGGGATTCAAACGCTTCTTTTGCGGTGCGGAGATGGAACGCGACGCCTTACAGTTTTCTGGCCGACATGTTGCCGGGAGCTACTTCGATGCGGAAACTGTTCCATGCGCAGTCGAAAGCAAGTCGGAAACTGGCTGAGGTGAAGAAGACCGAGTCGTTTCCCAACGGGGTTTGTCCTGGTGCCGGGAAGGAGGAAGAGGAGGAGAGGACGGCCGAGCGAAAGGTCGTCGCCGTCGTGCTTGCATTTCAGCGATGGCGTCACACGCAGCTTAAGGTTCATTATTCCCCAGTTCAAAAGTTGAGCGTGTCATGACGTCTCTTGGCCGCCGCATTTTTCTCGGCATTCTCCTTTTTCCCGTTTTGTTCTACTGCGGTGTGTGTCTACTATGAGACACGATAAACACAGAAATTCATCAGGTAAATTACACAATAATCATGATGATGAGCAGTTTGTCATGCTCCAGCAAGTGTCTTTTAACCTTCAACAAACCGCCTGCAACCTGTGTCTCTCAGAATATCTTCAGCCAGGAGCTGAAGAAAGTGCTAGAGGAGGCACGCCAAGATGAGGCATCCATGGCGGCCCTAGAGACTGAGTTGGAAAGCAGCGAACAGCGTTTGGCAGAGGCGCTTGAAGACTCCGCAAATCTTCGTGCGCAGCTCATAGATAGAAGCAGCTGTACTCCTGCGGAGGGGCACAATCACGACCTCACTGTACGTCAGCTTTTTCCATTTATCACGACCTTAGAAAATCTTTCCATTAGGCTGCTCTGATAGTAGATTTTGTGATCACAACAACTTTTCGTTATGATTTTTCGGCTAGGTGTGCTCATAGGCACTGACCAATTGCAGGAGCTCTGAAAATTGTGAGTCAAACTGGGACTCATTTGAAAGTGACATAAGTCCTTTTTTTCATGGACTCATGATTAACTACATATTTCCAACTACCTTACAGATCTCCAATGGAAAGTGACTGCCCTTGCAGCAAGAAACAATGCCCTATGTCAGTGGCTTTCCATTAGGCTGTTGTGATCACAGCACACTGTGTGTAATTGTGATCACAGCATCCTAATGAAAAGAGACCCTTACTCCTACAAAGCTGGGCAATCTTCCCCCTGCTGTGGAATTCTGATTTTTTGTCTACTTATCACATCCTTCTCTCATAAGGATTGTGATGACATGCTACAGTTGCTTGTGTCCTATTAGTGGAAAGAGGGAAGAATCAGACATCAGCATCTTCTCCAATTTCCATCAATGATCTGAATCCAAGAACCAGAGAAAGATAGGTTTAGGCTTGCAGAAGTTTTTCGACTGCAAAGTGAGTTTTCAATGAAGAAGAAGAAGGTGTGGGTCTGCCTGATCAGGGACAGGAGATTGAGAGGGAGATGATGATGGCACTTGAGAGGCTGGCAGCAGCAGAAACAGAAGTGCACAGGCGTGACAACCAGATAAGGCAGCTGAAGGACCATCTTCAGAATGTGGAAGAGAAGGGAGCTCGAATCGATGGTCAATTGCATGCAAACCTGGCACTTTTACAAGCTGAGAAATGTGGTGTTCTGGAGGAAAATAGGTTTTTGCTTGAACAGGTAAATGCAGACTCTCACTATGTAGGTGAAAGACACAATGATACTAGTCTGAAACATCACACCTGTTCAAGCATCTCATCCACTCATTTACAGACAGCTTTGTGGAGCAGCTGGCCCGCAGGGACGAGGAGCTAGGAATACAGGGAGAAGAGATAGAGAGATTGAAGTCAATGGTATCCAGACTTGCAGACCGCCAGACTATGGATCAGCAACATGCTGATGCATTGAAAACAGAACACGCTGCAGAAGTTCAGAGTCTCCAAGACCAGTTGCGACAAGCATATGGGGCAAAGTATGCCAAAGAGGTGAGGAGTTTGACCTCATGAGACATAACCTAAGTGAGAACAAGTTACATAGAACACCAACACACAAAATGAAGAAAGCCTCCAAATATGTGAAACCAATATCATGTCATACTTTTGGAAGATTTTGCTGGAGCTACATCTCATTGCATTACATGACTACTTCTGCATGGTGAGTTCCAGGCACATATGATCAGGCATATTGATAAATGAGTACTGACTACCAGAGCCAGATGTCAGTATCTGTTTGTTGATTGAACAAGTTGGCTGATGTAGTTCTCTCTGCTGTACACTGGCAGCTGGAGTTGGCATCATTCACAGAGCGTTGCACTGGCTTGAGCCAAGAAAGGGAGACATTGATGCAGCAGCTTCATCATGCTGTTGAGAGGGCGAATATGGCATCTTGTCGTGCAGAGGTAGATTCTCTCAGTCTTGCAATGCTATAAAGGAGTTTTTAATCCTTTCGCAGAATCCTTGCTCTCTGCAGCCACTTGATCAATATGGTGGAGAGCTACAATAATTTTTGCAAGATGGTGGTAGGAGTCTTTGATCGTCCCATTGATGGCTTGCATGTGGTGTGACATTGATGAGCAGGAGCTGCAATTAAAGCTGCAGTGCGCAGCAGAAGATCGAGCCAAAGCCTCAGAGGAAGTGGCAGGTGAAATGATAGAAAACCTCAAAAAATTGACAGATCACATGCGTGAGATTGAGAGTACACTGTTTCCAACAAATCGGCATACCTACTCTTCAAGGGATGGTCATGCAAGCAAGCCCAGTACAGAGTATAAGCCTTCTCCTGCCAAGCATGGGTGCAATGAAACAAGGGTCTTGACACCTGAGGCTGAAAAGATGATCCAATTCCTGATTCCACCATCTCCCATACCTGATGAGCCCATTTTGGACGAGTACCATTTGGGTGGGAATGCCTCTCAGAGCTCCACAAAGGGTGTCCCTGTAGTGGAACACCGAACAGGAATTCCTCAACTTGAAGACCAAACCATTGCATCTTTGCGACTGTTTGATACAGATAAATGCTTAGCAAGGTTGAAAAAGTGGGCAACCTGGAAGTGGCGCTGGGCAGCATCAGCTGCAAGGTCTCTGTCCCTCCCAGATCCTTCATGGTCATGAACACAAGTTTACTTCCCAATTTCAAGATTTCTTTTGGGGTCAAGCTTGCTATGCACATGCTTGACTCATTGATTCCCCACTGACTTGTCATTTTTTCCATGTCTTGCACCTGGAGTTCCATCAGAGTCTGATCAGACATTGGTCTGAATGGTCAGGGCGGAGCTACTTGCCAAACAGCTTCACAGCATTGAACTAGTGAATTATGTTAACTCTGTTCACAAAAGGGAGAATCACCATCTGGTAACATTCTGTGGGTCCCCCCCCACATTTAAGTCAGCTTACCTTCCTGCATCCTTATATTGTTGTAACTCTTTATTCTTCTCTGGCTCTAAAATCTGCATGAGATCATTTGATGTTCATTTGCAAGTCCTAAGTCATGATCAACATGTCGGCAGTGGTGTTTTGTATTTTTGGTGTCCTTCAGGTTGCCAACACAGTGGATGGAGAAAGGCAACCTCAAAAGCTACTGAAGGCACATCTTGGGAATGTGTCCACCTGTACAGAGACAGAGTTCAATGACACATGTACAGAGCACAAGATGGTACCACTAATTTTTTCAGCTTGGCGTGCATTTGCTCGAACCTCTGTCCTAGAGAAGAGAGCTATCTCAAGAAGCGCCTCCCTAAACAAAATGATGGAGGCACTGCCCTGGTGGATCCGAAGGGTGGGAGAGAGGCGGCTTTTGGAGCGCAATTTCTTTCATTGGCAGCTGCTGACTCTGCGTTCTGGTCAGCAAACCAAACCTTCCAAAAAGAGAAAACAGCAGTCAGTGGAGTTGGTTCCCTCCAGAGGGATTGCAGAGTTTGACAGAAGCACTAAGCAAGTCACAAGAAATGAGGATTCCAGTCTTGATAAAAAGCCTCCAGGAATGAAGGGGCCTTTGACCACAAATCAACAGAAGAGGCTCCAGAAAATTGGATGTCCAACATGCTCTGAAAGCTGCAATGTCACAGAGGGAGGGAGAATATCTGTTGTTCCACACACTGTGGAAAAGGACCCTGATGTGAACTACAGCAATGGCATGGCTTTCACTTCAAGAGCACTGCGGGCTTTGCAGGCATATCTCTTATCTTGGACACTTACACTGTTTCCTGCACTGCTTCTGTACCCAATAAACATGTTTCACCCATTTCAAGCAACAAATACATGGCAGATTGGTATTGAACCCTTAAAACACAAGATTAGACAAGAGCTGAATCTGAAACTGACCTCTGGAGATCCTCTAACCCTTTATCAGGAAACAGGTGCTCACACACTGTACGGACAGTTTTACACACAATGCTCACAGCCACCTGTTGCTTGCTGTGTGATAAATTTCTTCATGTGCGCAGAGATCATTACAGCAGGAGGTTGATGAGCTGCAAACATTATTATCACAGGAAATGCATGCCCTTCAGCAGCAGGTTCATTGTATTCTAGACCTGCTTTCTGGCTCAATTATGTGTCCACACATTGGCATGAATATCCTACAGAATGCATACAAAATATACAGATTCTTAAGGTTTCTTAGACAGGATTCTTAGTGTTTGACTACAAACATGTGCAGCATGTCCAATAGGGTGCTTGTGGGGTCCACCAGGAACCTAACATTGGAAGCTTAATCTTGCTGTTTTGTTTGAAGCAGGGGGAAGAAAAACCACAGGGAGAGAGTACCAGGGGTTTTTCAGATGAGCACAGTCGGCCTGACAGGAAAAGGACACTCAAGTCAGTCTGGGGAGTGTGCAACAACCTAGCACAGACATTGACAGATGTTCGTGGGCAGCTTTATGCAAGTGGGCTCGGACAAGACAAGCCTGTATTGAAGCAGTGGCGGAGGAGGTATCCCCACAATACAGTTTCATTTGCTTTGGAATCAGAGAAAGATAGCAGAGCCAGGAAACAAAGCCCAAGACAAGGACTGATGATTCATAGTCCATCGTCAAGACAACCTCGAATCAAAGCCCTACACCATCAGCAACATCCCTGGATTGGAGGAGGCATTAGGATTGCCTCCCCTGGCAGAATTGTCCATCAACAACTTGCAGCTCCTACTGCACGGGATCTAACTCATTTGCCTTTCAACTCTGAGACATATCTGCCTCATTATGCCTTACCCATTACTCAGTGCAGGTACAGGCATTCTGACTTCTTACAAAGCAAGCAGGAGTTAGCTTCTCCATTGTTGTACTCTTCTCCCAGACATCATTATTCTCCAGCTATGCATGCTGCAAGACACACCACCACATATCCTGGGGAGGTCCAAAGGCGGCAGGAGTCACCTCCTCCACAGATGAGGAGGAGGAATCATCGTCCGACATCTGTATCCAAGACTGCTAGAGCTGTGAAGAGTGAGGCTACAAGTGTGATGAAGAAGGCAACAACAAGTGCAGGAGAGTCTGTTTCCAGACAGACCACAGTGTTGGAAATCATTCCCAATGGTAATGAAATTGCAATACACACCAAGCCAGCTGAGGAGGAGGTAGAGGAGGAGGCTCAAACAATCCCCAAGCCAGTGCTACATACTGAAAGGAAGGGACCAGCAGTGGCAGCTGCTCAGGCTTTAACTTCTTCCCACCCCAAGAAGCCCAATGTAGAAACAAAGCTTGCTGCTGCTGCTGCTGTATTGAAAAAAACATGTATAGGAACAGAATATGCAAATTTGCTGAGTGCAGAGATTTCCCGGCTTCAAGAGGGGAGGTGTGGCAGTACAGGAGACAAGATTCTCAAGACTAAGAATTGCAAGGAAGCTAATCTGACTCAAATTGTGGCCAAAAGACCCTCGTGGAGTAGGCCTTAACCTTTCTCTCTCTCTCTCTCTCTCTCTCTCTCTCTCTCTACACGAAAGAAAGCATTTATGCTCTTCTTCTGAAAGCTGCAGTAGGATGATGCAGGAACAACCATGCTGCACATCCAATTATGAGGTATCATTGGGTCTTTTTTCCTAATTTTCCCCTCCCAGTTTTTGATTTCCACAAATGAAGCAATCTATTACTATCTGGTCTCCTCGAATACACAAAAATAAAAATAAAATCCTTATTAGCTACTTGGAATTCTTTGATATCTCTCTTGGTGGTATAGAAACCTGTGTATGGTTTATCTATTGGCAGTTTATCCAGAGAAGTTTGAGAAAAAAGTTTTTGGTAAATGATTATTTTTGTTTCTTTCCAAAGAAAACATTTTGTTTATAGTTCATTATCTTTCACAAATTTTTTTTTGTTTGGACAAAGTTATGACAGTAATGTGAAGCTACTGACTAACTCTTGAACCAAATCATTGACATTTTGCAGAAGGGAGCTTTCAATATCATGTGTTGCCAAACATCAAATACTAGGAGCAATGAGTTGTTATTCAAAAGCAGGGTTCTTGAGCTGCTGCTACTGCAAAGACAAAACACTGAGTGACATGATTTCCAAAAGAGTGCCACCCTTGGAAATTTTGTAAGCAAGCTCCCACTCTCAAGTTGCCCATTTTGTGCTTCCTTCAAACAATCCATCACCAGAAATACAACAAATTATTTTCATAACCTTATCTGAGAATCATGAAATGACATCATTTGAAGGCAAACTCTCATCTTGAAATAGCAAATTTTTTTCATGTGCTTTTTGGCTCCTGAACATGTCCTGGAGTCTCAGTCAGTATGAAGTGTAGGAAAACAGAAGCAGGTTGTTTTTTGAACTCCATCGTATCAATAGCATGTGAAGGTGAAAAGAAGGAATAGAATTGATAGGGAGGGGGCTCTTCTCTCTGTCTGGAGGTTGAATTGCTAGGGAGTAGTTTGTACCATTGTTTAATAGCAGCACACCAAATTTCTGAGGTTTTTAAACATGCACTTAAGCATGCACATGATTTTGACCAACTATGCTAATGCCCAAAATTTAGCACAAAATTATGTCCCCACTGTGAGAGAGGTGCATGCAAGAGAGTGGCACATCTTTATGGTTCAGGTGATCAAAACTCAATGCATCAGTGCATCTTCTTCTAGCTCAAACTGCTAATTTTTTCAACTTGATCAATGTAAGTTTCTGCAGTTGAATATACAAGGCATCCTTCCTGGCTGTAGAATGGTTGGAAATTATTGCTCAGCCTGTGGGTTTCCAGCAGCTCCAAAGCACATGATAGGTAAAATTCTAAGGTACTTTTGTAATCGAGGTCCCTGCAAAGCCCATTCTGTTTCAAAATTTGAATGATTTCTTTTTGTGCAAGAGAAGGGGTCTCAGACAAACCCTTTCCCTATCTGTAGTTGTGACACGGAAAGCTTATGCCCTTCACCCTAAGGATGTTAGGGTCAACCATGCTTTCAACTGTCACAGAGAACATCATGAGGTCCAATAGGCACTGAAGTTGCTAACAAAGTGGCAGAATCTCTCCTGAGTGCCAATTACAGGCAGATAATGACCATTGGTCAGACTTCAGTTACCGTTTGGAACAGAAACCTGATAGAACTCATTGTCTCCATGAGGACAGAATGATGACTTGCCCAGGTGGAACAGGACCTATGGGCTCGTTCCATAGTATGTAACCAGTTTCAGTGTCATGTTCAGGTGCCTTTTGAGGCTTTCTTCCTATGTGGGCAGGCAGTCATCTGGTGCTGGCTCCACTTTTGGTGCTGCCAGTTCCACTTGTCCTGCCAACCAAAGGGGGGTGGGGGGGGGGGGGGGACATGGTAGGGCTGTGAATCAAAGCGCGGCTTGCGCGTTGGAACAGGCCCTGGTGGAATCCAGAACCACAAGACAAAAAT